>Ga0207872_100032_pt1 | contig 133887 bp, 131 predicted proteins | sample Passage260B_FD_187372 | JGI IMG/M metagenome (GOLD analysis project Ga0207872, IMG submission 187372) | Cellulose adapted compost microbial communities from Newby Island Compost Facility, Milpitas, CA, USA - Passage2 60B (SPAdes) (version 2) ...
ATCACTCCTGTAGGATGTACTGCCAATATTATACCATATTAACGCGGTGAATGGATAAAGAAACATACGAATAAAAAAGACTGCCGACAAGGGGTTTGTGAACTGCTCCCCGTCAAGTAGACAGCGAAAAAAACAACAATTCGTTTTGTTCGGGCTCCGCTTGCATGACGGAGTCCTTTTTTATGCAGCTTGTTCAAGCATCTGGCGGTACGTCATCGGAGCAAGTTTGTTCAACCGCTTTTGTCTTCGCTCGTAATTGTAAAAGCGGATGTAATCCTCTATGGCTTTCGCAAGGCTTTCGTAATCTTTGAACTCATTCAGGTAATACATCTCGCATTTGAGGATTCCCCAAAAACCTTCCATCGGACCGTTATCAATGCAACGGCCCACACGGGACATGCTTTGCGTCATACCGGCCTCGTCCAATTTCGCCTTGAATTGCCTGTTTGTATATTGAAATCCTCTGTCGCTGTGAAAGATGGGACGTGCATCCGGGTATTTGGATACGGCCAAATCAAAGGTGTCGAATACGAGTTGGTTATTGTTGCACTTGCCCATGGCGAAGGACACAATGCTGTGATCCTTGAGGTCGAGAATGGCGCTCAGATACAATTTTTCGCCCAGGCCATACTTGAATTCCGTCACGTCGGCCAGCCATTTTTCATTCAGGTTTTCGGCCGTGAAATCTCGATTCAAGATGTTTTCGGCCGTCACTTCCGGCGTGGAGCGTTGGTAATGTGGACGCTTTCTCCGAATCACCGCTTTGAGATCCACCAAGCGAGCCAGACGGTAGATTCTCTTGTAATTGTATTTGGTTTCGTACCTCGCGTTCAGTTCGTCGGTGAGCCGCCGGTATCCGTAGATTCCATGAACTTCGACATAAAGTTGGCCCATTTTGTGGAGCAGTTCTTCATTTTCGCGCTCCCGGGCACTCTTTTCGCGGTGCAGCCAATGGTAATAGGATGACCGGTTCAAATCCAAGATGCGGCAGATTTTTGCGACGGGGTATCCTTCTTGTTCATGCAGTTCTTTTACGGCCAAGTAAAGCTTTTCCTGCCGTACGCCGCTTAGGATCGCCTCCTTTCGATTTCTTGGAGTTTTTTTAATACGGCGTTCTCCATTTCTTTCAATTTGTTTTCGGCCCGGAGCATTTTGTTTTCCGTCCGCAAACGCTCAAGTTCACTCATGGCTTCCAACGGTTTGCGTTTTCCCCGACGGTCCACGAGTCCATCGACGCCATGGGCTTCGTATTTGCGTACCCAGCTGTAGATCTGTGGATAAGATACACCGAACTTTTCCATTGTAGAGGCGTAATCTTTGCCGTTGGCCAGGCAGAAACTTACGATTTCGACACGCTCGTCCCATGTGGTGGGGCGACCTTTGGTCATAAGGATCCTTCTCCTTTGGCTTTTTTCAGCCGATGGATCAATATGACCTTTATTATACAGCGTTATCCAATTGAGAAGTTGTGTTTTACTGCGAATTTTAAATTTCTTGCAAATCTCTCTCGGGCTTCCTTCTCCACGCAGGTAAGCCTCTACTGCTGCGGTTTTCAGTTCGGCAGGGTATCGATGGTTTGTGCTCGTCGAAATGAGTCCCGACGGCCCCATGGCTTCATAATTGGCGATCCACTGCTGAAAAGTGGTTTTACTGATTCCGTATTCACGTGCAATCCGTTTTTGACTTCCCTGCCCACGGAGATATTTTTCCACCGCTTCGATTTTTTCGTCGGAGTTAATGCCTTTCTCTTTTCTCCCCATAGAAAAGCTCCCCTCATTTGTAGCCCTGATTTTTGTTATTTCAGGTGTCTACTTTGAGGGGAGCATATCATTGTCGACAGTCTGAGCCGGGTTTCACCCGGCATATCACAGCTCGATGCGCCTACGCTCGCGGGCGGAACTGAGGGCCGCTTCCAGCACCCGCATGTTCTTCACCGCATCCTCCGGCGGGAACAGGGGCGGCGCTTCCCCGAACACGGCGCGGGCGAAATTGTCCGCCTGGACGGTGTAGATGTTCACGCCTTCCGCCGGTTCGAAGCGCTCCCTGCCGTCCGACACCACGTAGAAACCGGCGTCGTTCTCCCCCGAGACGAAGGCGACCGGCACCCGGATCGCGCCCCGGGAACCGATGATCTCCAGCGTCTGTTGCGGTTCCGCCCACATGCCGCAGACGAAGGTGAGCGCGATGCCCCCTTCGTATTCCAACAGCCCGGATACCGCCATGTCCACGTTGTCGTGCTCCGGCGAGAAAAACGCGTGGGCCGTGACCGCCACCGGCTCTTTCCCGGTGATCCAGCGGGACGCGCTGATGGGATAGCATCCGACGTCATAGATCGAACCGCCGCCCCAGGCGGCGACGAACCGGATGTCGTCCTTGGGTTCGGGGCGGTTGAAGGTGAACACGCCGCGAATGGCGCGCAGGTCGCCGATTTCCCCGGAGGCCAGGATCTGGCGGATGCGCGCGACCCGGGGATGGTGGCGGTACATGAACGCCTCGGCCAGATGCACGCCGGCGTCGGCGCACGCCCGCACCATTTCCTCCGCCTCCGCCGCGTTCAGCGCGAGCGGCTTCTCGCAGAGGACGTGCTTGCCCGCCCGCGCCGCGCGGATCGTCCATTCGCGGTGCAGGTGGTTGGGCAACGGGATATAGACGGCTTCGACGTCCGGATCTTCCAGCAAGGCTTCATAACTGCCGTACGCCTTCGGGATGCCGAAACGCCGTGCCGTTTCCCGCGCCTTCTCCTCCCCACGGCTCGCCACCGCGACAATTTCGCCGCGTTCGGAGCCCAATATGGCGGGGATGACCTTGCTCACCGCGATATTCGCGCAGCCGAGAACTCCCCAACGCAATTTGGAAGCCATTAAGAAGCTTCACTCTCCTTCCCCGTAAGGATCGTCCTGCAATCTTTCAAGAATGATTGCGGCCGTTTCTTCAATGGCCCGTTCCGATACGTCGATGACGGGACATTGGAGGCGGTCCATCACTTCCCGCGCGAACGCGAGTTCCTGCTGTATCCTTTCCGGGGAAGCGTAATTGGCCCTTCCGGGCAGCCCGAGGGACCTGAGGCGTTCTTTCCTGATGCGCAGCAGCCGGTCGGGTTCCATCATCAGACCGACCACGAGGCGGCCTCTCTTTTTGCGGAACAGTTCGTCGGGCGGCTTCACTTCGGGGATGAGCGGGTAATTGGCGGTCTTGATCCCCTTGTGCGCCAGATAGATGCTGAGCGGCGTCTTGGACGTCCGGGATACGCCGACGAGCACCACCCGGGCGAGCATCAGCCCCCGCACGTCCTTGCCGTCGTCGTACTTGACCGCGAACTCGATGGCGTCGATCTTGCGGAAGTAATGGTCGTCCATCGCGTGCAGCAAGCCCGGCTCGTACCGGGGCGAACTGCCGAAAGTGTCGATGAACGCCTGCATCATCGGGCCCATGACGTCCACGGCGCGGACGCCCTGCCGGATCGATTCCTCCCGCATCACCTCCCGGAGTTCCGGCTGGACCAGGGTATAGGCGATGAAGCCGCCGTTTTCCTTCGCCTCGCGGATGATCGCCACGACTTCCTCTTCCCGCTTGATCTGTCCGTAGCGCTTCACCCGCACCCGCTCGAAAGCGAACTGCCGCATCGTCGCCCGGGCCACCGCTTCGGCGGTTTCGCCGACGGCGTCCGAACAGGCGTATATCGTTTTGACTTTTTCTTCCTCAGCCATCCGTTTTCCTCCTGCCCTCACAGTTCGGAAGCGACATCCACCAAGAGTTGCACGACGTTGGTCTTGGAAATCTTGCCGATCAGCTCCGGAGGCTTTTGTTCGTCCTCTCCCTCCCGGCGCAGGACCACCGGAAGCGCGCTCACCTGGTGTTCGATCATCTTTGCCGCCGCTTCCAAAACCGTGTCTTCGGGAGAGACGGTCACCACTCTGGGCAGCCGGGTCATGACCATCTGCACCGGGATGGACGAGGCGTTGGGATTGCCGAACGCCACCTTGAGCAAATCCTTCACGGTCACGACCCCGGTCAGCCCGCCCGCGTCATCGGTAACCGTCAGCATGCTCGACTGCTCAAGGAACATGGTGAAGACCGCGTCGTGAACCGTGGCGTTCTCGCGGATCGCCGCCGGACGGCTCATCGCTTCCTTCACCTTGATTTCCTTCAGCCGCAGATTCAATTTCCCTTCGGGCGAAAACGCCTTGCCCAGGAAATAGCCGACTTTCGGCTTGGCGTCAATCAGGCCGAGCATCATCAAAACGGACAAATCCGACCGGATGGTCGGACGGCTGAGCCCAAGACTTTCCGCGATCTGCTCGCCGGTGATGGGAGCGTGCTGCTTGACGATGGCGATGATTTCCCGCTGTCTGCCGGTCAGTTCGATGGCCGTTCCCTCCTTCCCGGCTCGATCCCGCCCCCGCCGCGCGACGTCCGTCTTTTTCGCTGCCGCATGTGCCATATCCGACATTTTCTGTATACCACATCGCCCGTCTGGGCACAATCAGGATTTTGCCTGTGTCAGACGGGCTTCGATCTCCCGAAGCACCGTTTTGTTCGGCAAATAGTGGAGCGAGCGGACGTAACGGATGGTGCGCGTCTTGGCGCGCATCACGATGGAGTGGGTCTCCGCCCGGTGGTCGGCGAAGTACCGGACACCGCCGAGAAATTCGCCGGGCGTCACCCCGGTGGCGGCGAAGATCACGTCATCCGAACCGACCATGTCGTCCATCGTCAGCACTTTGAGCGGATCGTCGATGCCCATTTGCAGGCAGCGGTCGTACTCCCGGCTGTCCCCCGGCATGAGCCGCCCCTGCAGTTCGCCTCCCAGGCATTTCAGCCCGGCGGCGGCAAGCACGCCTTCCGGCGCGCCTCCCGAGCCGACGTACATATCGATGCCCGCCTCGGGAAACGCCGGCGCCAGCGCCCCCGCCACGTCGCCGGCGGAAAGGAACTTGATTCGCACGCCGACCTTGCGCAGCGCCTCGATCAGCTTCTGGTGCCGCGGCCGGTCGAGAATCATGACGGTGAGGTCGGAGACGTTCTTGTTCAGGATTTCCGCCGCCTTGCGCACCGTGATCTCGATCGGGTCGTTCAGCGAAAGCCTGCCCGCCAGAACGGGGCCGACGGCCAGCTTCTCCATATACATGTCCGGCGCGTGCAGGAGATTGCCCCGGTTGGCCACGGCGATGACCGACAAGGCGTTGTTCAGCCCCTTGGCCACCAGTTCCGTGCCCTCCAGCGGGTCGACCGCCACGTCCACTTCCGGCCCGTTCATGTTGCCCACCTGTTCGCCGATGTAGAGCATGGGCGCCTCGTCCATTTCGCCTTCACCGATCACCACCGTGCCGCGGATCGACACGGAATCGAACATCGCCCGCATCGCCGTCGTGGCCGCCTCGTCCGCGCGATATTTATTGCCGCGGCCCATCCACGGCGCCGACGCGAGGGCGGCGACTTCGGTCACCCTCACCAGTTCCAGCGCCAGTTCCCTTTCCATGCCGTCAACCCCTTCCGTTTCTGGAATGTCGCATCATGGAACCGGAAATTTCCGCTAATTCATGCATATTTAATACATATCATATCATCATTAATTACGCAATAATTAATTTTTTTCTTTATTTATGTCGTATTTTATAGATGTCTTGTGTTGGATTTTGGCGTTCCAATCTCGATTCAATTCCCCCCGACACCCAAAAAAAGCCCGGCCCAGGACGGGCCGGGTGGGTTAATTCGTCACACCCGGTAGTGCCGCTTAAGCAGCTCGGTCAGCCCCAGCGAATTCCCGCGCACATGCTCGGCCCTGAAAAACAGGTCGCCGGCCACCTCCGGATATTGCCGGTTGTAGACCAGCTGCTCCACGATCTCTTCCGCACGGCTCCAGCCGGTCTCGTTCGTGCCGATCTTGTAGGGCGCATGGCCGATGTACAGCATGACCCTCGTTCCCCGCACCACGTTCGCCCACCAGTCCACCAGCTTGTCGTAGTTGGCGGCGGAAAACGCGCGGCTCCAATAGATTTGCGGGGCCACGTAGTCAACCCACTCCCGGCGGACCCAGGTGCGCACGTCGGCAAAGTTGTGATCGTAGGCGGTCATGCCCGCCCGGGTGTCGGATCCGGCGGGGTCGTCCGCCTTGTTCCGCCACACGCCGAACGGGCTCACGCCGAAGGACACCCGGGGCTTCTCCTTGCGGATCGCCTCGCCCAGCATGCGGATGAATTCGTTCATGTTGTCTCGGCGCCAGTCGCCTTTGTCCCGGATGTTTTTCGCGTTGTATTTCCGGAACGTGTCGTCATCCGGCAGCCCGCCCGAAGGATAGAAGTAATCGTCCAGATGCACCCCGTCGATGTCGTAGCGCCGCACCACTTCCAGGATGTCGTCGATGACGTGCTTTCTCGCCTCCGGAATGCCGGGATTGATGTACAGAACGCTTCCCGACCGGACCACCCACTCCGGATGGCGGACCGCCACATGGCGGGGATCCAGGCCTTCCGTGGAAGTTGAGGTATGCGCGCGGAACGGGTTGAACCAGGCGTGGAATTCCATTCCCCGCCGGTGCGTCTCCGCGATCATGAAGGCCAAAGGATCGTAGCCGGGATCCTGTCCCTGCCTGCCCGTAAGGACGGCGGACCAGGGCGCCCGTTCCGACGGATACAGCGCGTCGGCGGCCGGCCGGACCTGGACGAACACCGCGTTCATGCCGATCGCCTGCAGTTCGTCCAGGAGCTGCACGAACTCCCGCTTTTGCTTTTCGGGGTCGCCCCGCGATTCGGCGCTCGGCCAGTCGAGGTTGTAAACCGTCGTCACCCAAACGCCGCGAAGCTCCGCGCCGCCCGGCGTGGAGATCAGGATCGTTCTTGACGACTGCCGCCATTCCACGCCAAGTCCGAGCTGTTCCGACACGAAGCGGATGGGCACCATCGTCCGGCTCTTCACGAGTTGCGGCGGATAGAGCAGCTCGGCGGGATTGCCGTTCACCAGTGCCGTTTTCTCCCCGATCGTCATGACGATGGTGCGGCCCTTCTGGGCGACGGTGACGGTTTTCGCCGCGGAGTCCCAATGGACGGACGCGCCGATGCCTTCGCCGATGAGGCGAAGCGGGACCAGGGTGACGTTATGCTTGGGCACCAGGTACGGCGCCACGTCGGAGATGAGAGGCCGGCGGTCCAGAAAGATGCGGATGTCCGAATCCTGCGCGGCCGCCGCCGTGTGCAGCCCGAACCCCGCCGAACCGAAGCCGAGCCAGACAAACACGCTGAGCAACAGCAAAACCGCTTTGCCCGTGACGCGCAACCGTTTCCCCATTTTAACGCCCCCTGTTCACGAACCGGACAATCCGGCCTGTCACAAAAAAAACGTCTGCCCTAACAGACGCCGAAAACCGCAAATGGTTGCTGTGATCGCGGGGCGTTCCGAAATTTTTTTCCCGGTTTGCCGCCCGTGACGGAGCCTTGGATCCATTGTTGTACGTACTTTTTGAAGATTTTATAGCTTTTCCGGGCGATTTGTACGGTCAAATTTTGCGATTATCCAACGATTTCCCGAAGAAATCCCGTTCCTGCACGCCCTGATGCCTTTATCCATTTGCATCCGGGTAATGGCATTCGTTTCCGTTCCCGGCGAGATGTGATAAATTATTGGCATTATCAGTTTGCGTCAAAGGAGCGGGTTCCGATGTCGCATCAAGCCGCAATGATCGTGGACAGGGATTTTGTCATCGGCCGGGTGGATGACCGGCTGTTCGGCTCGTTCATCGAGCATCTCGGCCGGGCAGTGTACGGAGGGATCTACGAGCCCGGGCATCCCACGGCCGACGAACGCGGTTTTCGCCGGGACGTGCTGGAACTGGTGAAAGCGCTTCGCGTGCCGATTATCCGCTATCCCGGGGGCAATTTCGTCTCCGGCTACGACTGGCGGGACGGCATCGGCCCGAAGGAGGAACGCAAACGCCGCCTGGAGCTGGCCTGGCGGACCATCGAAACGAACCAGTTCGGCATGAATGAGTTCGTCGACTGGTGCCGGGAAGCGGGTTCGCAGGTCATGTGGGCGGTCAACCTCGGCACGCAGGGCATCGACGAGGCGCGCGCCGCGGTCGAATACGCCAACCATCCGTCCGGCACATACTGGAGCGATTTGCGGGTCAAACACGGGTATTCCAAGCCGCACAACATCAAAGTGTGGTGTCTCGGCAACGAAATGGACGGCCCCTGGCAAATCGGGCACAAGACGGCCGAAGAATACGGCAGACTGGCCTGCGAGACGGCCAAGGCGATGAAATGGGTCGATCCCTCCATCGAGCTGGTGGCGTGCGGCAGCTCCGGCGCGGGAATGCCGACCTTCGGCGAATGGGAAGCGACGGTGCTGGATCACACCTATGAGCATGTGGACTATTTGTCTCTCCACACCTATTACGGCAATCCCGACAACGACACGCCGCTGTTTCTGGCCCGTTCCCTGCAGATGGACGAGTTCATTCGCACCGTCGCCGCCATCTGCGACTACATCAAGGCCAAAAAGCGCAGCAAGAAGACGATCTATTTGTCCTTTGATGAATGGAACGTCTGGTTCCATTCCCACGAGCAGGACAAGAAACTCGAACCCTGGCAGATCGCGCCGCCGCAACTGGAGGACATCTACACGATGGAAGACGCCCTGGTCGTCGGCTGCATGCTGATCACCCTGCTGAAGCATGCCGACCGGGTCAAAATCGCCTGTCTCGCTCAGCTGGTCAATGTCATCGCCCCGATCATGACGGAAAACGGCGGCAAGGCCTGGGCGCAGACGATCTACTATCCGTTCCTGCACGCTTCGCTGCACGGCAGGGGCAATGTGCTCGTGCCGCTCATCCGGTCGCCGAAATACGATACGAAGGAAGTGACGGACGTCCCTTACCTGGAAGCGGTGGCCGTGCACAACGAGGAAGCGGGCGAAGTGACCGTGTTTGCGGTCAACCGCGACCTGGAGAAGCCGCTGCCGCTCTCCGTGGACCTGCGCGGCTTCGGCTCCTGCCGGGTGATCGAACACCTGGTGCTGGAGCACGACGACCTGAAAGCGGTCAACGACGCGCAAAATCCGGACCGGGTCAGGCCCCACGCCCGCAGCGGCGCCAAGGCAGACGGTTCCCGGCTTGAAGCCGTGCTGGGCAAGGCGTCCTGGAACGTGATCCGGGTGAAAACCGGCGTGTAAACGCCGGCGGGTTCGTCCGCCATCTTTCATCTTGTCCAGCGTCGTGTCCGACCCGATCCGTCAGCTTCCGCGAAAGCGCGGATGCGAAAAAAAGGAAAGCTGCGGATCGGGTCGTTTTTTGGGCCGTGAAAAAAATTCTTCAATTCCTTATTCCACATTCCACGCATGATCGTCTGCATTTTACAATTACTGGTGCAGGCAATAAATGGGGGGATGTGAGGTGGGACCGGGGTGAAAAAGGTCCGCGTGCTGCTTGCGCTGTGCTTTGGCATGGCCGTCTTGTTCGGGTGCGAATCGAATTCGGATCCCGATCTTTCCCCGGAAGAACGGACCGCCATTTCCTATTTGAAGAAACAAAAATACAAGATTGTCGAACGGCTCGGGGAAGGAAGCCGATACGTGCTGGAGCGGGAAATGTTGTCCCGGGAACCTTATTCAAGCATCTGGGCGGTACAACGAACCTCCCCCGAACCCTACTTCGGCAAGACCATCGTCTCCTACGGGTTTATCGTAACAAATCATCCGCTGGAAAAGCTGTATTCCAACATCCGGGATAAAGACGATTTCGATGTGGAGGTGACCGTCATGCTCTCGGAAGGGCATGTGATCGGCGGAACCTCCTTTCCGGTTTTGAAAAGCGGGGATCTGCTCGCGGGCGTGCCGTACTCCCTGGACGGCGAAGATTTGGAAGAGATTACGGGCATGAACTATGACGAATGGCTGGAAGTCTGGAAGGCGCGGTATGGCGATGCCGGGGAGCAATGAAAAGACGCTTCCCGTTCCGCGCGGGGCGCGGCCCGGGAAGCGTCTTTCGCTTTATGCCGTTTTCACCGGAAATCGGGCGGCGTCCGGCGCGCCACGCCGGTCAGGATGGCCGCTTCGATCACCGCCCGGCGCACCTTGGCCACCACGTGTTCGTTGAAAATGCTGGGAATGATGTAGTGCTCGTTCAGTTCGTGTTCCGTCACCACCGACGCGATGGCCCGCGCAGCGGCCAGCTTGATGGGCTCGTTCACGCAGCGCGCCCGGCAATCGAGGACGCCCCTGAAAATGCCGGGAAAGGCCAGCACGTTGTTGATCTGGTTGGGATAATCGCTGCGGCCGGTGGCGAACACCCGCACGTGCGGCATGGCGACGTCGGGATCGATCTCGGGATCGGGATTGGCCATGGCGAACACGATGGGGTCCGGCGCCATGTTGCGGATGTCTTCCAGCGTGAGCACACCGGGACGCGAAACGCCGATGAAGACGTCGGCTCCCTTGATCACTTCCCGCAGGGATCCCGCCTGGTCTTCCACCTGCGGCTGGTTCGCCAGCCACTGCCACATCGGGTTGTCGTACTTGCCGCCGCGAACGATGGCGCCGTCCCTGTCCACCGGCACAAGATGCCGGACCCCCGCGCCCAGCAGCATCTTGCAAATGGACACGCCCGCGGCGCCGACGCCGTTGACGACCACACGAATCCGGTCCATGCGTTTGCCGACGACCTTGAGGGCGTTGATGAGCCCGGCGGTCACCACGATGGCGGTGCCGTGCTGGTCGTCGTGGAAGACGGGAATGTCCAATTCTTCCGACAGCCGCCGTTCGATTTCGAAGCAGCGCGGCGCGGCGATGTCTTCCAGGTTGATGCCGCCGAAGATGGGGCTGATGGCTTTGACGATACGAATGATTTCCTCCGTGTCGGTGGTGTCCAGGCAGATCGGAAAAGCGTCCACGCCGGCGAGCTGCTTGAACAGCATCGCCTTCCCTTCCATGACGGGCGCGGCGGCGTGCGGGCCGACATTGCCGAGACCGAGCACCGACGTGCCGTCTGTAACCACCGCGATGGTGTTGCGCTTGATCGTCAGGGAATACGCCTTGTTGCGGTCCTCATGGATGGCCATGGCCACCTTGGCCACGCCGGGCGTGTACACCCGCGACAGGTCTTCCCGGTTCTTGATGGGCAAATTCGGCTGAATGGAAATCTTGCCCCCCAAATGCACCAGGAACGTCCGGTCGGACACGTTGATGAGCTTGATGCCTTCCAGGTTGCGCAGCGATTCCACCACCCGGGAAGAAGCCGATTCGCTCACTTCCACGGTGATGTCCCGCACGGATTCTTTCGGCCCCGACCGGATGACGTCGATGGAGACGATGTCTCCTCCCGCGTTGCTGATGGCAGAGGCCACGTCCCCAAAGGTCACTTTTTCATGGTTCAGCTCCACCCTGGCAATGATGCTCGTTTTTGCCAAATCCGTTCCCCCTGCCTGATTTTTTGTATTTTCTGCGGCTTCCGTTGCCGTGTCTGCGACTATCATCATAACACAAATCCCCGCTCCTGTGGGCGGGAAAGGCTCCCTGGAGCGGGGAAACGGCAAAGGTTTGGCGCCTGCCGATCCGGGCCGGCGCAAGGCTTACGCGTCCACAATCAGCGCATAGACGATTCCCGGTCCGTGTACGCCGATCGTCAGGTCGTTCTCGATATCCGCGGAGCGGCTCGGCCCGGAAATGAAGTGGACGCCCGCCGGCAAGCCTTCCCGCCCCGTTTCGTCAAAACGGGACAGCACTTCTCCCAACCTTGTAAACAGCCGGCCGGCAGGGATGACCGCCGCCAGCGCCGGCGGCAGGAGACTTACGGAACGGCCTTTGCCCCGCGCGGACAGCGTCACGATGGAGGCGGTATGGGCGACGGCGAAATCCGCCAGAACGACGCCCATGCCGGCGCCGGCCGCACGGGCGATCCAATCCTCCGCCGGATCTTCGTTCCAGACCCGCACCTCTACGCCCGGAAGCAGCGATTCGAGGCCGAGACCGGCCAGCACCGGCTCATCCTGGCGGATCACGGCGGGGACGCCGAGCTCCAGCGCCTTGTCCGCGATGAAGCGCGCCGCTTCCGCAAGGCCGGACACACGGAAGGCGTGCCCGCCAGAAGCCCGGAAATTGGCGATGAAACGTTCGATGCGCTCCTCCGGGGACAGTTCGTATTCCTTCCAAAAATCCGGCGCGCCGCGGAACGGATGGGGCGGCGGCTCCGTTACCCGCGGGCGTCCCAGTTTCGCGGCGAGGGCGTCGAGGAACGCCTGCTGCCGGCGGCGCGATTCGGCGTCCAAGCCGGCCAGCCATTCGCGGTAGGCTTCATCCGCCATGCCGCTCATCGCCTCCTTCCCGTTTTTCCGCCTGCCGCCGCCGCAGCGCTTCTTCCAGGCGCCGGCGCACGGCGGGGTCCATCGCGGCCGGTTCCCGTTCCAGCTCCAACCGCAGGCCCGTCCAGCGCTCGCGGAACGGCTCCGCGGCCGGGGCGGGAAACACGCGGTGGCGGGTCCAGCCCGCCAGCGGTCCGATCCGCGCCCGGATGAAGCCGTCCCGCGCGATAGGCTTTACGGCCATCCGGCCCAGGCGGAGCGCCCCTTTCAGCCGTCCCGCGCTTCCCATGACGGCCGCGTACGCCCGCATGGCGAGCGCTTCCGGGCGCTTCGCGCGGCCGGCTTCCACCTTGCGGCGGCGCAAAGCGACCAGCATGTCGTGCAGCGGAATCTTCACCGGGCAGGCTTCGGCGCAGGCGCCGCACAGGCTGGACGCGTCGGCGACGTCGTCCCATTCGGCGACGTTCTTCCGGAAAGCGGGCTTCAGCACCGCTCCGATGGGACCGGTGTAGGTGCCGCCGTAGGCGTGGCCGCCGATGTGACGGTACACCGGGCAGACGTTCAGGCAGGCTCCGCAGCGGATGCAGTTCAGAAGCTCCTGAAACTCCGGATCCCCGAGCTGAAGGGAGCGGCCGTTGTCCACGATGACGATGTGCAGTTCCTCAGGCCCGTCCCCGTCGCCCGGCCGCCTCGGGCCCGAGATGCCGGACATGTATACGGTGAGCCGCTGGCCGGTGGCGGAACGCGGCAGCAGCGTGGCCATGACTTCCAGATCGGCCCACGTCGGAATGATCCGCTCCATGCCCATCAGCGTGATCTGCGTTTTCGGCAGGGTGCTGACCATTCGCGCGTTGCCTTCGTTTTCGAACACCACGATGGAACCGGTTTCGGCGATGGCGAAGTTGCAGCCGGTCATGCCGATGTCCGCGGCGAGGAACACTTCCCGCATCCTGCGGCGGACGAAAGCGGCCAGCGCAGGCGTGTCCGTCGGCAGTTCCTCCCCCGCCTCCTTCGACAAGAGGTCGGCGGTCTGGCGGCGATTCTTGTGGATGGACGGGATGATGAGGTGGGACGGCGTTTCGCCGGCCAGCTGGACGATGTATTCGCCCAGATCGGTTTCTACGGGCTTTACGCCGATGTTTTCCAGCGCCCGGTTCAGATGCAGCTCTTCCGTGACCATCGACTTCGATTTGGCCACCATCCGGGCGCCTTTGCGCTCCGCGATGGCCAGCACGATGCGCACCGCCTCTTCCGCCGATTCCGCAAAATGGACATGCGCCCCGTTGGCCCTGGCGTTTTCGGCAAACCGGTTCAGGTAGTAATCGAGATGGGCGATGGTGTGGGACCGGATTTGCCTGCCCCGTTCCCGCCACGCTTCCCAGTTGCCCTGTTCCCCGGCCGCCTGCAGCCTGGCGTTGCGGAGCCGGTCGGTCGTAAAGCGGACCGCCTGGCGCAGGAAATCGTTCCGCAGGGCTTCCTTCGCGCGTTCTTTTACCGTTTTGGCCGCCGTTTCCGACCCGCTCATGCCCCGCTCACCCCTTCGTACAAGAGTTCCGCCAGGTGCAGGACCCTGAGCGGCCGCCCGCGGTGCCGGAGATGCCCTCCGATGTTCATGAGGCACCCCATGTCCGAACCGGTCAGCACCTCGGCCTCGGTCTCCAGCACGTGTTCCGCTTTCTCGGCGACCATGGCGCCGGAAATGTCGGACATTTTGACGGAAAACGTGCCGCCGAATCCGCAACAGTCTTCCGCGTACGGCAGCGGCACCAGCTCCAGGCCCGCGACATTGCGGAGCAGCCGCTCCGGCTCGTCGCGGACGCCAAGGAGGCGGCTGCCGTGGCAGGACGGGTGGTAGGTCACCTTGTGCGGGAATTTCGCGCCCAGATCGTCAATCCCCAGCACGTCCACGAAAAACTGCGAAAATTCGTAGGTTTTGCCGCAAAGCTCTTCGGCCTTGGCCTGGGCGGACGGGTCGCCGCGGAAAAGCTCCCGGTAGCGGTGCAGCATGTGGACGCAGGAGCCGGACGGGGACACGACGAAATCGCTATCCGCGAAGGCGTCCAGCAGCGTCCTTGCGGCGGCGCGGGCTTCTTCCCAGTAACCGCTGTTGAAGGCGGACTGGCCGCAGCACGTCTGGGCGGACGGGAAATCCGTCCGGATGCCGTGGCGGGCCAGCAGGCGGACCATCGCCTCTCCTACCCTCGGATAAAAAGCGTCACAGAGACAGGTGATGAACAGCGAGACCTTCATGATGCAAGCTCCCCTCTCTCAGACGGCTGTCCACGTGATATTCCTCCAGCGAATGCTCGGCCGTCGATCCCACGAAGGACAGCGACTGGTGGGCAGCAGACCGCCGTCGGAAATCAACCGGATGCGCTCGCCCCTCACCCCGGGCGGATCGCTCGGTTCGGAAATCCGGATGCCGCCGGGCCTCCTTAGGTCCGCACCGGGTTATGACGGACCGGTCGTTTCGGTCCTATCACCGGTCCTTTCGTATTGCGTTCTTGGCTTCCCCCACGGTCAAAACCGGGGACACCGTCACAAAAAGGCGATCAATCGGCAAGAAACCAAGCGAGAGCATGACCGTCTCCCCATCCATATGCTTTTTCCGTAAGCTTTCATTGATTTCTGAAAAAATATTATAGCATGTTATACTACGATCCTGGCGTCGTTGCATGGCGAGTGAGGAACACGGGAATGACCGTCACCACAGTGCAGGGACATTTGGACTTTAAAAAACGCCCCGTAACGGGACGTTGCAAAAATTCGGCAATCATGTCCGATGAATGCGGGGACGGCCGAGGCATGTGGGGAACGGCTCCGGCACGAAAACGGAGGACTCGCAGCCCCTCTTGCGCCTTCTTCTTTCTTACGCGGAAGCCGCTTGTTTTTCCAGTTCCGCCAGACTCCTTTCCAGCACCTCCAAAATCTCGCCGATCTGTTTTTCGTTCGTGACCAGAGGCGGGCACAGGGCCACAATATCCGTTCCGTCGATCATGATCGCCCTCGTGATCAATCCGCGCTCCATCGCCAGCTGAAACAATCTGGCCGCAGCCTTGAAAGAGGCTTCGAACGGCGCCTTGCTCTCCTTGTCCCGCACCAGTTCGACGGATGCGATCAAACCTTTGCCCATGACGTTGCCGACCAGCGGCGAGCGCTCCTGAAGTTCCCGCAGGCCTTCCAGCAACCGGAAGCCCATCCGCTCGGCGTTGTCGACGAGCCGTTCGCGTTCGATGATTTCGATATTTTTCAGGGCCACGGCGCAGCAGGTCGGATGACCGCTGTAGGTGAATCCGTGCGGAAGCACGTAGCCGTCGGGAGTCGATTCGGCGAGCCGCCGTCGAATCGGCTCACGGATCGCGACACCTCCGAGCGGAACGTATCCGCTCGTCACGCCTTTCGCAAACGTCAGCACGTCCGGCACGACATCATCGTGCATTACGCCGAACCAGCGTCCGGTTCGGCCGAACCCGGTTATGACTTCGTCGGCGATCATCAGCAAGCCGTACTCGTCGCACAGTTCGCGGACACGGCGCAAATATCCCTCGGGCGGAACGATGACGCCTCCGGCGCCTTGCACCGGTTCCACAATGACGGCGGCGACGGTCTGCGGCCCCTCCCGCTCGATAATCTCCCTCATGCTGTCGATGGAGCAACCGCCGTCGCACGCACCGGCACAGGCGGTGCAGCGATAGCGGTACGGCGTTTCAGCCAGAAAAAACCCTTCCGCGAGCGGTCCCCCCATCTGCCGGAAAGAGGGGATGCCCGTGGCGCTTGCGGCACCCATCGTTACGCCGTGATACGCCCTTTTGCGGGAAATGATCTTGTAACGCTCGGGTTGCCCGATCATTTTGAAATAATGGCGCACGATCTTGAATGCGGTGTCGTTCGCCTCGGACCCGCCGGAAGTGAACATCACCGCGTTCAAATCGCCGGGCATCAGATCGGCCAGCTTCGCGGCCAAACGGATCATCGGTTCGTGGGTAAACCGGTTGAACGCGTGGGAAAACGCCAATTTTTCATTTGTTCGGCAGCCGCTTCGGCCAGCTCCGCCCGGCCGTGTCCGACATTCACATTCCAAAGCGAGGACAGTCCGTCGATGTACCGCTTTCCATCCGTATCATACAAATAAATGCCTTCGCCTCGCTCCATCGTGACCAGCGGTCCCTGCTTGTAATGATCGGCCAGCGGGCTGGTCGGATGAAGGATATGTCTCATGTCGAGTTCACGGAGCGACGGGATCATGGAAAACGGGCACTCCTTTCCGCAGAGCAGTTTTTCTCGGGAGCCAATCATTCCGGCACGTTCAATGCTTAAGGAGCCCGGACCTCTTTCCGCCGGGCTCGCGGTCGACACCTCACGGCACGAGATCACGCCATGAAACGAAGGGAAGGCCGAAGCTTTCCGCCACGGGCCGGTTGGTCACGTGCCCCCGATAGGTGTTGATCCCTTTCGCCAATGCCTCGTCTTCCATCGCCGCTCTGACCAGCCCCTGTTCGGCAATGCGCAAAACGTAAGGAAGCGTCGCATTGGTCAGCGCGATCGTGGACGTGCGCGGAACGGCGCCGGGAATATTCGGCACAGCATAGTGAACCACGCCGTGTTTTACGTAAGTCGGTTGTTCGTGCGTCGTCGTCCGGTCCACCGTTTCGATCGATCCGCCCTGGTCGACGGCGACGTCGACGATCACGGAACCGGGTTTCATGGACTTGACCATTTCCTCGGTGACGACCCTTGGCGCGCGGGCGCCGGGAATCAGCACGGCGCCGATCAGAAGATCGGCCCGGCGGACGCACATTTCCAGGTTGTATGCGTTGGACATCACCGTGCGGATCCGGCCCTGAAACTGTTGGTCCAGCTTTCTCAACCGATCCGCGTCGATATCCAGCAAGGTGACGGAGGCGCCCATGCCGACCGCGATCTTGCATGCGTTCGTGCCGACGGTGCCGCCTCCGACGATGACGACTTCCGCCGGATCGACCCCCGGCACTCCGCCGAGCAGGATCCCCATGCCCCCTCTTGACTTTTCGAGAAAGGACGCGCCGATCTGCACGGCCATCCGTCCGGCCACTTCGCTCATCGGCGTCAGAAGCGGCAGCGAACCGTCCGGAAGTTGGATGGTTTCATACGCGACGGCGGTCATGCGGTTCGCCAGCAGCGCGTCCAGAAGCGCCCGGTCCGACGCCAGATGCAAAAACGTAAACAGCTGCAGATTTTCCCGAAAAAACCGGTATTCCTCCGCGAGCGGCTCCTTGACCTTCAACACGAGATCCGCTTCCCAGGCCGGTTCCGGACCGCTTGCGATATCCGCCCCGGCGTCGGCGTATTCCCTGTCGGAGAACCCGCTGCCCTCCCCGGCGCCGCTTTCCACGATCACCTGATGGCCGCGGCGAACCAGGGCGGACACTCCCGCCGGCGTCAAAGCCACGCGGTATTCCGCCTTTTTGATCTCTTTCACGATGCCGATTCGCATCCGGTTTCTCTCCCCTGATGTCCTCTCCTGATGAATGCGTCATGAACGGTTCCAGTGGTAGTAGCCCAGCGGACCGGGATGCAGATTGTGCACGATCTGTTTCACTTCCGTAAACGCGTCCAGCCCGAACGTGCCGAGTTCCCGGCCGAGTCCGCTCTGCTTGTACCCGCCCCACGGCATTTCCACCATCGCGGGGTGATAAACGTTGATCCAGAATACGCCGACGCGCACGCGGCGGGCGACCCTTTCCGCCTTCCCGGCATCGGAAGTGAACACCGCCCCGGCCAATCCGTAAATGGAGTCGTTGGCCAGCCGCACCGCATCTTCTTCGTCCCTGAACTTCGTCACTGACAGCACGGGACCGAAAATTTCTTCCCGGAAAATCCGCATCCCGCTGTGGACGTCTCCGAATACGGTCGGCTCCACGAAGAATCCGCGCGCCAATTCGCCTTCGGTGATGCGTTTGCCGCCGGTTAGGAGCACGGCTCCTTCTTCGATGCCGGCCTTGATATAACCCAGCACCTTGTTCATGTGCGCTTCCGAAATCAGCGGCCCCATCTCCACGCCGGGATGAAGGCCATTGCCGACGCGGATTTTGCGCGCCCGCTCAACGACCATACCGACAAACCGGTCGTATACGGATTCTTCCACCAACAGGCGCGACCCGGCCGAGCACACCTGCCCCGCGTTCAGGAAAATTCCGCTGACCGCGTAATCGGCCGCGATGTCCAGATCGGCGTCCGCAAACACAATATTGGCCGACTTTCCTCCCAGCTCCAGCGACAGCTTCTTGATGTTTTCCGCCGCCGCCCGCATCACGCCGCGGCCGGTTTCCGTACCGCCGGTGAAGGCGATTTTGTCCACCTGCTCATGCGCGGCCAGTTCCGCTCCCGCCGTCCTGCCTTCGCCGAGGAGCAAATTGGCGACACCCGGCGGAAAGCCGGCTTCTTCCATGAGCTCGTACAGGCGAACCGCCGTCACGGGCGTCAATTCCGCCGGCTTGAACACGCAGGTGTTGCCGGCCGCAAGACAGGGGGCGAGCTTCCATGACGCCATCATGAGCGGAAAATTCCACGGCACGATCAGCCCGCAGACGCCGATCGGCTCGCGTACCACCCTGCCGACGTAACTTCCCGGCAAATCGCTGACCTGTCCGGAAGGCTTGCCGATCAGGCCCGCATAATAACGGAACACGTTCGCGGCGGTCAGCACGTCGTCTTCCGCGTCCGCCAGGGGCTTTCCGTTGTTTTCGGTTTCCATCCGCGCCAGTTCGCCGGCGTGCCGCTCGATCAAATCCGCCAATCTGAAGAGCAGCCGGGCGCGATGACGGGCGGAAGTATGCGGCCAATCGGACTCGTCAAACGCCTTTCGCGCGGCTGCGATCGCGAGCCGCGCATCTTCCGCGCCGCCTTCCGCCGCCACGTCGATTTGCTCTCCGGTCGCCGGATTGATGATGGATCGTGTACGGCCGGAAACGGCAGATACCCACCGCCCCCCGATATACATCTTCAGCATCGGGCCTTCACCCCCGGCTTCCGTTCGCTTTTTTCACATCGCAAACGAATATCGTTTCGTCCATGCGCGGCTGCCAGTTCCATTTCGGATTGACTCCGTACATGTCGTGGCACTGGAACAACGGTATCCACGGCAAATCTTCCCGGAACAACAGCAGCGCCTGCCTGTACAACTCCTTTCTGCGTTCCCTGTCGAGCGTACTGCTCGCTTCCAGGGTCAACTTCGCCATTTCCTCATGGTGGTAATCGGTCGGATTCCACGGATTCGGGCTGATAAAAGCGTTGCGGTACACATCGTCGGGATCAAACAGCGAATTGCCCCAACCGATGTAATACATTTGATCGTACAAATGCTGGCGGAATCTCGCGATAAAAGGCGGCCACGGTTGAATGTCCACGTGCAGCCTGATGCCGACCTTGTCCAACTGCGCGGCTATGCGCAGGCAAATCTGTTTGTCCTGCGTGAACCGGCCGTCCGGCACTTCGAGTTTCAGTTCCACTCCGTCCGGGTACCCCGCTTCGGCGAGCAGCTGCTTGGCCTTTTCCGGATCGTAGGCGATCGGGGGAATGTCCGGATGGACGCCGAAGGCTTGCGGATACACCGGACCGTTGAGCAAATAGCCAGCTCCTCCGAGTTCTTCGTCGATCAGCTCGCGGACATTGATGCCGTGGGCGATCGCTTGCCGCACTTTCCGGTTTTTCAGGATTTCGTGGTGGGTATTGATCCCGATGTACATGACGCCGACGCTCGGCGTGCCCAAAACCCGGATGCCGGCCTTCTCCACTCTGGAGCGTTCGGAGGGGGGGAAGTTCGCCGCGATGTCGATGCGGCCTTCCAGGAGTCCGCGCACCCTGTCCTCCCCTTCGGGAACCGCGACGAACACGAGCTCTTCCGCATCGCAAACGCCGCGCCAATAGGATTCGTTCACCCTCATTTCCACAATTCCCTCGTTGCGCCGCCACTCCACGAACCGGTACGGACCCGTGCCCACCGGCTCCCGCGCAAAGCGTTCCTCGCCGATTTCCGCAAAATATTTCGGCGGAATGATGGACAAACCGGTCAACGCCGCCGGCAGGTTCGGGTCCACCCTTCTCGTGTGCACGCGCACCGCATATTCATCCACGATCTCCACATGATCGATCGAACTGAAACGCCCGTAAGGCGGAAATTTCGGTTCCCGGTTCGGATCCGCCATCCGCTCCAGGGAAAATTTGACGCTTTCCGCGTTGAACGGTTCGCCGTTGTGAAAGCGGACTCCCTGCCGCAAACGGAATTCGATGCACGTATCCTCCACGTATTTCCACTCCGTCGCCAGCCACGGTTCCAGTTCCATGTCAACATTGCGGCGCAACAGCGGTTCGTAGATCTGCAGCAAAATGTTTCCCGTCGTCACTTCCGAATGCGCATGCGGATCCAGCGTGGAAGCGTCCGTCCCCTGCGCAATGACCAAACGGTTCCTGTCTGCCATTTGCCCTCATATCCTCCATTCGATCAAAATGACAAGTCAAAGCGCATACGTCGAGGCAACCGGCCAGATCGCCCGGATCGGATCGCCGATGCGAAAACCGATGTCTTCGCTGGTGTTCCGGATTTTGACAATGAACGGCTTCGGAAGACCTGCCACGTCCACTTCGACCGTATAGGCGGAACCGGTGTATTGGATAAAGGACACGGTGCCCTGCAGGCTGTTGTGTCCCGCCGGCACCGCCGCGTCGGACCTGACGAGATCCGCCGATTCCGGGCGAATCATCACCTTTCGGGGGGGTTCCGCTTTATCCGTACGAGGAGCCGCAACCAAGTGGCCCCCGGCGATCGTCAGCTTCCATTGGCCCTCCTCCGCAACCACCCTTTCGACCGGCAAAAGGTTGGATTCCCCCACAAAGTCCGCGACGAACGGGTCGGCCGGCTGGGTGTAGATTTGCCGCGGAGTGCCGATCTGCGCAATCCTTCCGCGATTCATCACCGCAATGCGGTCGGACAGCACCATCGCTTCCTCCTGGTCGTGCGTGACGAAGATGCCGGTAAAGCCGAATTTCTGCTGCAGCTTGCGGATTTCCACGCGAAGCTGGCTGCGAAGTTTGGCGTCAAGGTTGCTGAGCGGCTCGTCGAACAGCACGAGGCGCGGCTGCAGCACGAGCGTTCTCGCGAGGGCGACCCGCTGCTGTTGCCCGCCGGACAACTGGGACGGCATTCTTTTCTCAAATCCCTCCAGTTGCACCGTCTTCAGCGCCTCCTTGACTCGGGGGCCGATTTCGTTCTTGGGCACTTTATGTCTGCGCAGACCGAAAGCGACGTTGTCAAACACATTCAAATGGGGAAACAGCGCGTAATTTTGAAACACAAGCCCGACATTCCGCTTGTGCGGAGGAACGGTCGTCAATTCCCGGCCGTCCAGCGTGATGGAACCGGAAGTGGGCTGCTCCAGGCCGGCGATCATGCGCAGCGTCGTCGTCTTGCCGCAGCCGCTCGGCCCGAGCAGGGAAACCATTTCCCCGCTGTGAACGACCAGATTCAGATCATCGACGACCGTTTGATTCCCAAACTTTTTGCACAAATGGGCAATTCGCAGTTCGCTCATGGTTTCGGATCCTCGATGTCCGTGGATTTCCTTGTTCGTTGTTGCATGAAGATTATCAGCAACGCCCCGATCGCCAGCGTCGCCACGATGACCAGCGAGGAAATGGCCGCGATCGAAGGCGACAGGTTGAACTGGATATCGGAATAAATCATGATCGGCAGCGTGTTGAGTCCGGGACCGGTCAGGAAAAGCGCCACGACAAGTTCATCGAACGACATGACCAGGCTGATGAATGCGCTGGCCGCCAGGGCGGATTTCACCTGCGGCAAAGTGACGAGCCAAAATGTCCGTGCCGGCGAAGCGCCGAGCACGATGGATGCTTCCTCGATCGAACGGTTGATCTGGCTGAAGCTTGCCAACATCGTCCGTACCACGTAAGGAATCGTAAGAACGATATGGGCGAGCACAAGCCGCGTGAAATACATTTTGACGCCGAGCGCGCTGAACATGATCAGAAGTCCGATCCCAAACAGCAGCGTCGGGATCACCAGCGGCGACAGAAACAGCGATTGGACGGCGTTTTTGAACCGGAAGTCGTATCTGGTCAGCGCGTAGGCGGCCAGCGTGCCGATGGGCAGAGAAAAGCAGGTCGTCACCACGGCAATTTTGACGCTGTTCCAAAACGGTTCCGTATACCTCCCGCTCATCAGCACGTGCTCGTACCAGCGCCAGGAAAAACCCTGCGGCGGAAAGATCAAATATTCCCCGGGGTGAAACGAAGAGATGATCACTACCGCGAGCGGCGCCAGGATATAAAGATAGATCAGCCCGTTGACGATGCGCAGCCAACCGATTTTAAACATGGAATGGATTCGCCTCCGTCCGGCTTCGGCTGAGCGCGCGATTGTACAGGTTGGTGACGATGAGCACCGCCGCAAGCAAAATCAACGCGAGGGCGGATGCGTAAGGCCAGTTCAGCAGGTTGATCGTCTGATTGTAAATTTCCGTCGCCATCAGCTGCACCTTCGGACCGCCGATCAAGGAAGGCGTGACGAAAAAGCTGAGCGAGATCGAAAACACCAGCAGCGTGCCGGCGATGATCCCCGGCATGGAAAGCGGCAGCGTCACAAGGCGGAACGTGTGGAACCGCGATGCCCCCAGATTGGCGGCGGCGCTTTCCAGATTGCGGTCCAGGCCCTCGAGCACCGAATACAGGATCAGCACCATGTACGGCAACAGCACGTGCACCAGCGCGATGACCACTCCCGTCGGAGTGTAGAGAAGCGACAGCGGCTCCTTGATCACCCCGACGGAGAGCAAAAGTTCGTTGAGCAACCCCTTGCGGCTGAGAATGATGATCCAGCCGAAATTGCGGATCGTCGCGCTGGTCAGAAGCGGCATGGCGGCGATCATGAGCAGGAGCAACTTTCTGCCTTCCTTCGCGCGGGATATGCCGTACGCAAGACAGTAACCCATCACCAGGCAAATGAAGCTGACCACCGCCGAGATGACGAGCGTTCTGCCGAAAATGCGCAGGTAGTGGGGATCACTGAAAAACTTCACATAGTGATCCCACACAAACCCGCCGGTTCCTCCTTCCGGCAGATTTTCCTGGAAACTCATCACCGCCAGTCGCCCGATCGGAATGAGAAACGCGACGGCAAACACGAGCAGTCCAGGAGCAATCAGAATCCAGTGAGGGGGAATGCGTCTCTTCACGGATAAGGCTCCCTTGTCGACCAGCAGATTACTGACTGATCAGCTTGTTCCATTCTTCGGTCCATGCGGCCTTGTTTTCATTCACCAGATCGTTGTTCAGGCGAATCAGTCGGCCGACCGCTTCCTCGCCGTAAGGCATGACCGCCTGCAGCTCTTCGGACAGCTCGACCGTGCGATTGGTCGGCGCGTATCCATTCTTTTCGGCGAATTGTTTCTGAATGTCGGGACGCAGCAGGAAGTCGACGAATTTTTTGGCCAGCTCCTCGTTCCCGCCCTTGACCACTTGGGCGTTGATGAACGTCCCGATCGCTCCTTCTTGCGGGGTCACAAATTTGATCGGTTGCCCCTGTTGCCGGAAAGTGAACGCGTAGCCGGTATCGTAGGCGGCGATGATCGCTTCTTCCTGCGCAAACAGCGTGCCGACTTCCGGCGTCGATTTCACCACGGCGGCCGCATTCGGCAGCAGTTCTCTGATCGCGTCGAGTCCCGGCTGAATGTCGTGTTCGCCTCCGCCGTTCATCTTCGCTACGGCCAGAAGGAACTGCAAACCGAAGGAGTTGGAGATGTCCACGAGCGCGACTTTGCCCTTGTACTCGTCCTTCCACAAATCTTTCCAGGAAGTCGGCGGAGTCGAAATCTTTTCCTCGTTGTAAATGATCCCCAACGCGCTGAAGGCGTACGCCGGAGCGTATCCGTTCGGATCCTTGGCCGCATCGTACAGATCCTTGCCGTTGGAAAGTTCTTTCAAATCGATCGGCACGATGAGATCTTCTTTTCCGGCGATCGACTCCTAGCCTCCGGAAAACTGCACGACGTCGATGGAAGGGTTGCCTTTTTCCGCACGGATTTTGGCCAGCGCGTCGGCGGAATAGAGGGTGACGAATTCGATCTCCACGTTGTATTCCTGAGCGAATTGCTTCGCCAATTCCTTCTGCGTTTCCTCATAAGCGCCGCCGAACGAACTGACGACCAGCTTGGCCGGTGCGGAAGAAGAACCGCCGCCGTTTCCGCCGGAAGCCGTTCCCGAACCGGATCCCGCGTTCGTCTGCGCATTCGTATCGGTTGACGTGTTTCCTCCGCTGCTCTTGGTTCCGCCTCCGCATCCCGCAACGAATACCAACAGGGCGACGACGCACAGCAAAACGATTTTTCTTGCGTACTTGGCGATCATGTTTCCACAAAACCCCTTTCTTGTGATCTGGTCTGACCGGCTTCCGGCCGTCTTGGCGGACGAAATGCAAAACTTGCCGCTCACGAGGACGATTGCACCGATCCGGAAATTCGGACCAACCATTGAAACAGCTTCAATCCCGTGCCATCCGACTTGGCCAGAAACTCGGGATGCCACTGAACGGCCAGCACATGAGACCGGTTTTTCAACGCCAGCGCCTCCGCGATGCCGTCCGGGGACTCGGCGATGACGTCGAGCCCTTCACCGACACGGTCGATCCCCTGATGATGGATGCTGTTCACCTCGAATTCACCTTTGCCGAGCACGCTTTCCGCAAAATCGTCTTCCTTCACGCGAACGGTATGCACCGTCCGTGTCGGATGATCCGGCTGCCAATGCTGAAGCGCCGTCGGCCGGGACTCCCGGATGTCGAAAAGGAGCGTGCCGCCCATCACCACATTCAGCAATTGCATGCCGCGGCATATGCACAGCATCGGTTTTTCCGCTTCCAGCGCCGCCTTCATCAGAGCCGTTTCGTACCGGTCTCTCCTCACGTCGATCCTGTGCTCGCTCGCCTGCAGTTCCCCTCCGTAGTATGACGGATGAATATCTTCTCCCCCGGAAAATACGATGCCGTCAACGCTCGCCACCTGCACCGGAATATACGTGTCTTCCACCACGGGAAGCGGAACCGGCATGCCTCCCGCCCGGTAGATCGCCATGATCATGTCGTATCCGAAAGCGGCAAACGCCTGACCGCGCAACCCCCGGACAAGACCGCCGAAATCCTCGTCCCCGGATATAAAATACCCGACCACGCCGATGCGGGGAGCTTGTACTGTAACCATATCCGGAATAGACTCCTCACCCATGTTCTGTGTGCAGACTTCCAACATTTTTGGTGCGGACTCTTTTTGATTTTTTTTGCTTTCGTCGAGCCCAGGTTTCAGAACACACCCTCAGGCGGTGAACTGCCTCAGCGAGTGTTCCGTCGTTCTCAGATGCTCTCTCATCAGTTGTCTGGCCCGGTCGCTGTCCCGATTCATCAGCGCCTCATGGATTTGCAGGTGGTCACGGACGCTTTGCTTTTTGATCCTTTCGTCGAACGGCAAGAGGTCCAATCCCAGATTGATCTTGATCCGGATTTGCCTGACCGCCTGTTCGAAGAAGGAATTTCGCGAGGCCTTGGCGATAATCAAATGAAATTTGACATCCAGGGAACGGAACAGTTCACGGTTCACGTCGCCTTCGCCGAGATGCAAAATTTCCCGAAGTTCCCTCAATTCCTCCTGCGTGATTCTTTTCGCCGCCAATCCCGCCGCTTCCGGTTCGACAATGGAACGGTATTCCAGCAGATCTTTCAGCAGTTCTTTTTGCTCGACAATTTGTTCTTTGGCGTATTCGAGCGCTTTATGCGTAATGGGCAACACGAAGGTGCCGCCTTTCGCGCCGAGACGCTTTTCCACCAACCCCTTGGCTTCCAGCTTGGCGATCGCTTCCCTCACCACCATGCGGCTCGCATTGAACATCTTCGCGAGCTCGCGTTCGGGAGGCAGTTGTTCATCCGGCAAAATTTCTTTCAAAAAAATGGCTTCCTCCAGCTGTTCAAGCACAAACTCGCTGACATTCTTCGCCATGACGCGCTTGAAGGACATCGACCGTTGCCTATCCATATCAGTCCCCCTCAATAATGGTCTAAGGTCAAGACCTTATACATTATAGTAGCACGGCGCTTCGAAAAAATGCAAGCGCATGCATCAAGGATGCCGGGAAGCGCGATGTTTTCGCCCCCGGGACGAATTGAACACGGATGCCGAAGCCCATTTTTGCCTTGAAGTGCCCATGTTTTCCATGATATAAACAAATATGAACGCAAATAAACTCAAATGAACGAGGAGGTTGCGTCATGGACATCCGTCACGCCTCGCATCCCGCGGAAGTCAAGACATTCGACGCCAAGCGTTTCGGCAGGAATTTCTCATCGAGACGCTGTTCGTCCCCGACAAGCTCACCCTGACCTACTCCCACGTCGACCGGTTCATCGTGGGCGGGGCCGTTCCGGTTAACGGCGCGGTCAAACTGGAAGCCGATCCGAAAACCATCGGCGCGGCCACGTTCCTTGCGCGCCGGGAAGCGGGCATCATCAACGTCGGCGGCAAAGGCGCCGTCACCGTGGACGGCACCGTGTATGAAATGGAGAACGCACCATCTACAAATACATCCACCCCGGCGGCATCCGAAGCTGCCAGCGGCGTCGGCACCTGCAATTACACGTTCATCTGGGGCATGGCCGGAGAAAACCAGACCTTCGAAGACATGGACCCGGTCGCCATGAAGGATTTGCTTTGAGACGTTTTGGAACTGAAGGATGAAACGAATGAACGCATTGCGCCGATACGAAAAAATCATGGAAGCCCTGCTGGCGCGCGGGGAAGTCACCGTGGCCCAGCTCAGCGAAAGCCTCGGCGTGACCGGCAAGACGATCCGGGCGGATCTGGCGACGCTCGAACAAAAGGGCCTGCTCGTCCGCGTCCACGGCGGCGCCGTACTGGCGCAAAAAGACCAGTTCGGCATCCTCACTCCCCCGGAACCGTTGAGGCGGAACCTGAAAGAAAAGGGCGAAATCGCCGAGCTGGCCCTGCGGCTCATTGAACCGGGCGACATCATCGGCCTCGACGGAGGCAGCACCACCCTGGAAATCGCCCGCCGGCTCGACAACATGCCGCTCACCGTGGTGACCAACGACCTGAACATCATCGGCGAACTGGCCCGCAGGGACGAAATCCGTCTGGTCGTGCCCGGCGGCTACCGGGTCCGAAACCTGCTGGTCGGTCCGGAAGCGGCGTCTTTCATCAAAAAGCTGAACATCCGCAAAACGTTCCTGTCCGCCACGGGCGTGCATCTCGAATACGGACTGACGGTCTACACCAGCGATCTGGTCCCGCTGAAGCGGGCGCTGATTGAAGCGTCCCAGACCGTCTACGCGGCGGCCGACCACACCAAGTTCGGACGGTATGCCCTGCTGACTTTCGCCCGGCTGTCGGAAGTGGAAGCGATGATCACCGACGGCGGCATCCCGCCCGAAACGGTCGAACAATTCAAAGCGGCTGGCGTTCGCCTTCTGTACGAAACCAAATCCCCGATTGCGGAAAAAGGAGGATCCGTATGAAACTCTTCGACTTGACGGGCAAGGTGGCCATGGTCACCGGCACCTCCGGCGGAATCGGCCAGGCGCTGGCCGTCGGGCTGGCCGAAGCCGGCGCATCCGTTGTGTGCGTGACCGCCACGAACAGCGACGAAACGGTGGAGGCCATCCGCCGGCTGGGCGGCAAGGCCGGGCAAATCTCCGCCGACCTGGGCAACGCGGACATTCTGGAAGACGTTGTGCGCGAGGCAATGGGCTTTTTCGGCCGGATGAAAGGCGCGGTGATCTTTCTCGCCTCGCCGGCTTCGGACTACGTAAACGGACACGTGCTGTGCTTGGACGGAGGGTGGATGGCGCGATGAACGGCGATTTCTTGTTGGCCGAAAACGCCGAAAACGGAGAAACCCGCGCAAAAAGCCTGGATGTGGTGACCTTTGGCGAAACGATGGGGCTGTTTTTCCCGCAGGGGTCGCGCGGGCTGGGCGACGGCGGTCCGCTCATGCAATCGTTCGGAGGCGCGGAAAGCAATGCCGCCATCGGACTTGCGCGTCTCGGCCGCCGGGCGGGCTGGTTCAGCCGGCTGGGCAACGATCCGATCGGGCGGCGGATTTTGCGGGAGCTGCGCGGGGAAGGCGTCGACGTCTCCCGGGTGAAGTTCACGGACGCCGCGCCGACGGGACTCATGCTTAGGGAAACGACAAGGGGCAGGCTGTCGGTTTACTATTATCGCAAATATTCCGCCGCCAGCACGATGACGCCGGACGACCTCGACCCGGACTACATCGGTCGGGCGAAAATTTTGCACATCACCGGCATCACCCCCGCCCTCAGCGCGTCTTGCCGCGAAACGGTGCGGGAGGCGGTGCGCATCGCCCGCCGGGCCGGCGTGAAGATCAGTTTCGACCCCAATCTCCGCCTGAAACTGTGGCCGCTGGAGGAAGCCCGTCCGGTGTTGATGGAACTGGCCGCCGCCGCGGACTATTTCCTGCCGGGGTACGACGAACTGAAGTTGCTGCTTGGCACCGAAGATCCGGCGGAAATCCGCGCGCGCATCCGCGAGCTGCCCGCCGTCACCGTGGTCAAAAACGCAAACGGCGCCAACTGGCTTTATGACGGACGGGATTTCCGGGAATATCCGTTCGAACCCGTGCGGATCGTGGACCCCGTCGGAGCGGGCGACGCGTTCGCCGCCGGCTTTCTCGCCGGCGTCGCAAGCGGCGCTCCGCTGGACGAGGCGGTCGGGCTGGCGGCCATCGCCGGCGCTTTCGCCGTGCAGGCGGAGGGCGACTGGGAATCGCTTCCCCACCTGCGCGAAGTCGAACAGGCGCTTGGCCGCATCCGCCACGTCGAGCGCTGAAACCATTCATCGAGCAGGAGGCGTCCCAACATGAAAAAATACAAGCTGCTGCTGCAGATCCGGCAAGCGGGCGTTGTCGCCGTGCTGCGCGGCGATTCCGCGGAAGAAGCGGTGAAACTGGCGGAAAAGGCCATCGAAGGCGGCATCCGCGTCGTCGAGGTGACCATGACGGTGCCGCGCGCGCTGGAAGCCATCGAGGCGCTGTCCCGCCGGTACCAAAGCGAAGACCCGGAAGCGGACAACTATGCGGTCATCGGCGCGGGCACCGTGCTCGATCCCGAAACGGCCCGGGCGGCCCTCATGGCCGGGGCGGAGTTCGTCGTCTCGCCCAGCCTGAACCGGGAAACGGTCATGCTGTGCAACCGGTACCGGGTGCCGGTCATGCCGGGCGTGATGACCATCGGAGAAATCACGGCCGCGCTGGAACTGGGCGTTGACGTGGTCAAGCTGTTTCCCGGCAGCCTCTTTTCCCCGTCGATCATCCCGACGATCCGCGGGCCGCTGCCGCAGGCCAACCTGATGCCCACCGGCGGCGTGAACCTTGCCAACCTCGCGGACTGGATCAAGTCGGGCGCGTTTGCGGTCGGCATCGGCTCCGACCTTACCAGGGAAGCCCAAAAAACCGGCAACCTCGACCTGGTGGCCGAGAAAGCCCGCGCCTACATCCAGGCGTTCCGGAACGCGGCCGGCGCCGGCTGACCCTTTCCCAACCGGCCCAGACCGGCGAAAAAACGGCAGGGCGCCGCGGTTCGATCACCGCGCTCACCCTGCCTTTTTTCATCCCTGCCTTTTTCGCCGGAAAACTTTCAGGCGCGGGTTGCGCCGGGAACCGGTTCGTTCCGGGCCGGCCGACCGGCGCGCTTGAAGCGCCTCAGAGCACGCCTTTTTTCAGAATGATGCAGCCGTACAGCGCGGTTTCGCCAGTCGCCACGATGGCGTAGGCCTTCTTCGCCCGCTCGTAAAACGCGAACCGCTCCACCATCTCGAACGGATCCTCAAACCCCGCCCTTGCCGCGATGATTTCCCGAAACCGGTCCCAGATGGGCGTCTCCACGTTATGGCCGGGCACTTTTTGCATGAGCGCCGCCGGCTTTTCCGCAAACGCGTCCAACGGCATCAGCGTCAGGATGGCGTCGAGCACATCCGTGGCCGAATGGCCGTCGCAGCGGATCAGGCGTTGCGCGTGGCTGGCCGCCGGAAAATTGGCGTCCACGATCGCGATTTCATCGCCGTGGCCCATTTCCGCCAGCACCTTGAGCAACTCCGGCGACAACAGAGTGGGAATGCCTTTCAGCAAACCTAACACATCCTTTCCGCATCTCGCGCTAAATGTGTCGCTCCATTACAAACGTTTCTCGCCGGCCTGGCCTTTTTCCTTCAATCATCGGGCAATCGCCAGCTCTCCAGTTGTTTTTCGTAAAGTTCGAGCCAATCATCGACCGGCCCTCCTTCCCAGATGGTAATTTCCTTCGCCTCAATGCGGTATTCGTCTTTTGGATGAACGGAAATCCAAAAAAAGACGCGTTGTCCGGTTTGGATGTCTTCGGCTTTGGCCGGGTATCTTTGAATGCCCGCTTGTTTGTAAATCGCCGTTCGCTTGGTGATTTCAATGAAATGATACCCATGATCATCTTCCCCGAACATGGACCGATATTTTTCAAATACGTGCGCCTCGGGCTTAAAGCCCTGCAATCCCAACGTATACAGAGAACGAATCCCGGACGGTTGTTTCTGTCCGCGCTGATCCACCATGCTGACGACTTTGCCGCTGTAAAAAAATTCGAATTCGGATAAAGGAGAAGTTTCTTCCCGTCCACATCCCGCCAGCAACAGCATGAAACAAGGAATGATCAAAAGCTTCCGCAAATCATCACCCGCTTTCTTGATGAATTCCGGTTTTGAATGATCATGCGACGGATCAGGGGGCATGCCGGGACAAAAAACGACGAGTTCCCTCCCCTGGAAATCGCCGAATCGCCGTTCCGATCCCCACATCCCCCCGGTTCAGCCGTCGGACAGATCCGGCGGAAGCGGCGCCGGGCGTTCGCAGCCGCTTTCCATCGTGTAATGGGCGCCCCGTTCCGCCGCCTCGTGGATGCCGATCATCGCTTCGAGGACATGGAACGCAAGTTCTCCCGAGGCGCGGTGTTTGCCGCCGGTAAGGAGCGCCCGCGCCATGTCGGCCGCGCCGATGCCCCGCGCGTTGTCCGCAAGCCCGCGGACGAGCGGCACTTCTCTCCAGTCCCGTTCCCCGGCCCGGCGGTAAAGAACCGGTCCGCCGAAGGCATTGGGATCCGGGGCGATCAGCGTCCCTTCGCTGCCGTACACCTCGATGCGCGGCAGGCTGGAACCGCCCATCACGTCAAAACTGGTCACGATCGTGCCGATCGGCCCGCCGGCGAATTCCAGAATCCCCGCCACATGGGTCGGCACTTCCACCCGCACCTTCTTCCCGTATCGGGGCCGGCTGGTGATCGTGCGCTCCGGGAACGTCGCGCGCGCCGCTCCCGTCACGCGGCGGATCGGCCCGAGCATCGCCACGAGCGCCGTCAAATAGTACGGCCCCATGTCGAACATGGGCCCCCCGCCCTTCAAATAATAAAATTCGGGTGAAGGGTGCCAGCTTTCGTGGCCGCCGCTCAGCATGAACGCCGCCGCTCCCACCGGTTCGCCGATCAGGCCGTCGTCGATCAGCTTGACGCACGTCTGGATGCCGGAGCCTAAAAACGTGTCCGGCGCGCACCCGACGCGCAACCCTTTCCGGCGCGCCAGTTCCAGCACCTGCCGGCCTTCCTCGAGGTTAACGGCCAGCGGCTTCTCCGAATAGACGTGTTTGCCGGCTTCAAGCGCCTGAATCGCCACCCGGGCGTGCGCCTGCGGCACCGTGAGGTTGAGGACGAGCCCGATGTCAGGATCGGCCAGAAGCTCGTCGACGGCGCAGGCGCGCACGCCGTGCGCGGCGGCCTTCTCCCGCGCCCGGTCGGGGTCGATGTCCGCGCAGGCGACCACTTCCAGACTGTCAAACCGCCTGCCGTTTTGCAGGTAAATCCCGCTGATGTTGCCGGCGCCAATGATGCCCGCCCTGATCTTGCCCGTCGCCGCGGCTTGTTCGCCCGGCTCGGCCGCGGATGGCGTTCGCTCGGTCACGCGTGTCACGTCCCTTTTTGCGATTGTTTACGGCCGTTGTTCCTATTGGCTGTCGCCCATCCCCGTGTACGCCGGGAAAACCCATTGCCGCGACGCCGGGTCCGACTCCGCCAGGGCTTTGCCTTCCGCGCACCAAAGAAAGCCGCGACGCATCAGCTCCGAGACCTGCGGCAACGCCACAACGTTCGCCTGGTGGCCGAGGGAACAGTAAAACACCCGGCCCGCGCCCCAGCGTTTCGTCCATACCACGGGCATATCGACCGGCTTGTTCAGCGAATGGGGCCCCGGCACCAGGGGAAAGCGCGTCGTCGCCAGCACCTCGACGGCCGGGTCGACATGCAGATAGTAATGCTCGGTTTTGACCGTGAAATCTTCGATGCCTTCCACCAGCGGGCTCGAACCTTTCCGGATGTTGACCGTGTATTCCACGCCGTCGTTGCCGGGATGCGCCACCCAGTTGCCGCCGGTCATGAACTGCCAGTCCACGTTGTCGCGAAACGCGTCGCACATTCCCCCGTGACAGCCGGCCAGACCGACGCCCCGCTGCACCGCGATGGACACGTTGCGGACGAGCTGTTTGGAAATTTTGCCCATCGTCCAGATGGGGATGATCAAATCGAGCGCCTGCAGCTTCTCCGCGTCCGCAAACGCCTCCAGCGTGTCCGACACTTCCACCGCAAAGTTTTCCCGTTCCAGGATGCCGCGGAAAATTTCGGCCACTTCCGCGGGTTGATGGCCGTCCCATCCTCCCCAGACAATCAACGCTTTCTTCATGTCCTTCTCCTTCCGATTTCCCGTTCAGGTTTGTTTTACCATTTTATCATGTCCGCCGGCCCGGGGAAACGCCCGGCAAGGGGAAACGGGCGCACGGGCTTGACAAGCGGGGGAATGTGGGGTTACGTTTTTACACATGTACATTTTCTGACAAGGGGAGTTTGGGATGATGGCGGAAAAAATCCAAATCGGCATCGTGGGATACGGCAACCTGGGACGGGGCGTCGCGGCGGCCGTCGAACGGACGCCGGACATGGAGCTTACGGCCGTGTTCACCCGCCGGAATCCGGCGGAGCTTTCCGGGCCGGACGGTGTCGCCGTCCGCCACGTTTCGGAAGCGGACGCGTACCGGGACCGGATTGACGTCATGATCCTGTGCGGCGGATCGGCCACGGACCTGCCGGAGCAGGGGCCGCGGTTCGCGCGTCTGTTCAATACCGTGGACAGTTTCGATACCCATGCCAAAATTCCGGAATACTTCGAACAAGTGGACGCCGCGGCGAAGGCCGCGGGGCGCGTGGCGGTCATCTCCACGGGCTGGGATCCCGGCCTGTTTTCCCTGAATCGCCTGATCATGGAAGCCGTCTTGCCGGACGGCAAGGAATACACGTTCTGGGGCAAAGGGGTAAGCCAGGGGCATTCGGACGCCATCCGCCGGCTGGAAGGCGTGAAAAACGCCGTGCAGTACACGATTCCGGTCGAGGAAGCCATCGAACGCATCCGCGCGGGGGAAACGCCGGAGCTTTCCACACGGGAGAAGCATATCCGGGAATGCTTCGTCGTGCCGCACGAGGGAGCCGACCTGGCCAGGATCGAACGGGACATCGTGACCATGCCCCATTACTTCGCCGATTACCATACGATCGTCCATTTCATCGACGAAGAAGAGCTCCGGGCCAAACACTCGGCGATGCCGCACGGCGGGTTCGTCATCCGCAGCGGCGTAACCGGCCGGGGCACGAGGCAGATCGTCGAATTTTCCCTGAAACTGGGCAGCAATCCGGAGTTTACGGCCAGCGTCCTGACCGCTTACGCCCGCGCCGCCCATCGCCTGCACAAGGAAGGCGCGACCGGCGCGAAAACGGTGTTCGACATCGCCCCCTCCTACCTGTCGCTCCGTTCTCCGGAGGAGCTTAGAAAAGAATTATTGTAACAGATCAATACATGCTTGTGACAGATTTTTGACAGATATTCTGACAAACGATAAATTTTTTATTCCATCATTATAAATATCTTCTGTTTTACAAATTTGTTTTCCAGCACTTATAATTAGGTGTCGTGAAAGCGATCGCCGGGATGGTCCAAATCCGTTCGTCCCAGTTCCGGTGCGGCCTCCCGGCGAAATCTTTGATATTGGGAGCAATGCAGGATGAGCCTTACGCTTACCGCAGGACAAAAATACGCCCACGAAGTCTACGAAGCCGTCGTCCGGCGGGATCCGGGCGAACCCGAATTCCATCAGGCCGTGTACGAAATTTTGCATTCCCTGGCGCCGGTGCTCGACCAGCATCCGGAGTTCGCCCAGGCGGGACTTCTGGAGCGGCTGGTGGAGCCGGAACGGATCATCATGTTCCGCGTCCCCTGGGTGGACGACCAGGGCAACGTGAGGGTCAACCGCGGCTTCCGCGTCCAGTTCAACAGCGCCATCGGCCCTTACAAGGGCGGACTGCGATTCCATCCGACCGTGAACCTGAGCATCATCAAATTCCTCGGCTTCGAGCAGATTTTCAAAAACTCCCTGACCGGCCTGCCCATCGGGGGCGGCAAGGGCGGTTCCGACTTCGACCCGAAGGGCAAATCCGACGGTGAAGTGATGCGCTTCTGCCAGAGCTTCATGACGGAGCTGTACCGGCACATCGGCCCCGACATCGACGTGCCGGCCGGCGACATCGGCGTGGGCGCGCGGGAGATCGGCTACATGTTCGGCCAGTACCGGCGCATCCGCGGCGGCAATGAAGCCGGCGTCTTCACCGGCAAAGGGATCGATTACGGCGGCAGCCTGGTGCGCAAGGAAGCGACGGGGTACGGCCTGGTCTACTTCGTGGAAGAAATGCTGAAAACCCGCGGCGAGAGCTTCGCGGGCAAGACCGTCGTCGTGTCCGGCTCGGGCAACGTGGCCATCTACGCCATCGAGAAGGCCCAGCAGCTCGGCGCCCGTGTGGTGGCCTGCAGCGACTCCGGCGGCTACGTGTACGACCCGGACGGCATCAGGCTGGACACGGTCAAGCGGCTCAAGGAAGTGGAGCGCAAGCGGATCAGCGAATACGTGAATCACCACCCGAAGGCGACGTACCATCCGGATTGCCGGGACATCTGGAACATTCCGTGCCACATCGCCCTGCCTTGCGCCACCCAGAACGAAATCGACAAGAAGGCGGCGGAGACCCTGGCGGCGAACGGCGTGATCGCGGTGGGCGAAGGCGCCAACATGCCCTCCACCCTGGAAGCGATCGATGTCTTCCTCGGCAAGGGCGTGCTGTTCGGGCCGGCCAAGGCGGCCAACGCGGGCGGCGTCGCCGTGTCCGCCCTGGAGATGTCGCAAAACAGCATGCGGTTCTCCTGGACTTTCGAAGAAGTGGACGCCAAGCTGAAGCAGATCATGACGAACATTCACCGCAACAGCCTGGAAGCGGCCGAGGCGTACGGCCATCCGGGGAACCTGGTGGTCGGCGCCAACATCGCCGGATTCCTGAAGGTCGCCCGCATCATGCTGGCCAACGGCATCATCTGATGTCGCGACGGGAACAAGCGAGCCGCGGCTCGAAGCCGCGGCTCATTTTTTCTCCTCTTCTTCAAACAGTTTCAGATACTCCCCGTATCCTTCTTCCGCCAGTCGCTCCTTCGGGATGAAGCGCAAGGCGGCGGAGTTGATGCAATAGCGCAGCCCCGTGGGCGGCGGTCCGTCCGGGAACACGTGGCCCAGGTGGGAATCGGCGATGCCGCTGCGCACCTCCGTGCGGATCATGTTGTGGCTGAAGTCGGGCTTTTCCACGATGTGCGCGCCGGGCAGCGGCCGGGTGAAACTGGGCCACCCGCAGCCGGAATCGAATTTGTCCTTCGAACTGAACAGCGGCTCGCCGGACACCACATCCACATAGATGCCCTCTTCAAAATGGTTCCAGTATTCGTTCCGGAAAGGCGGCTCCGTCGCGTTGTGCTGCGTGACGGCAAACTGCATCGGCGTCAGGCGCTTTTTCAGTTCTTCCAGATTTTTGTCCTTGGGCCAGTGCCGGGCGAGAAACGCTTCCCTGCCGGAGCCTGTCCGGTACATCCAGTAACGCAGCGGATTTTTCCGGTAATAATCCTGGTGGTACTCTTCCGCGGGCCAAAAGGGACCGGCCGGCACGATTTCTGTCACGATCGGCTTGTCGAACTTGCCGCTTTGCTCAAGCTCCCGTTTCGATTCCTCCGCCAGGCGCCGCTGCTCCTCGTCGTGGTAGAAAATCGCGGTGCGGTACGAATCGCCCCGGTCGGCGAACTGGCCTCCGGGGTCCGTCGGATCGATCTGCCTCCAGAACACGTCGAGCAGCTGACGGTAGGAAACGCGGGACGGGTCGAAGGTGATCTGCACCGCCTCGGCGTGTCCCGTTGTGCCCGCGCACACTTCCTCGTAGGTCGGATTTGGCTTGTGGCCGCCGGTGTAACCGGAGACGACCTTGACGACGCCCGGAATTTTGTCAAACGGGGATACCATGCACCAGAAACATCCCCCCGCAAACGTCGCCAGCGCCAGTCCATCGGCGCCGCCGGAGCCGGTTTCGTTCGCCATGCCGCTGGACCCTCCTTTCGGCCGTTTCGCTCTTTTATTATAACAAAATCCCGGACGGGTTCCTCTTCGCAATTCGCGCTTGCGCGCCGGCCCCGCCCATGATAAAATAACGAAAGTTGCGTAAAGGAAAGACTTGCCCTTGTTCTCGCGGGAGGTGAACCGGATGCCCAACATCAAGTCCGCCATCAAACGGGTCAAAACGAGCGAAAAACGCCGCTTGCGCAACGCTTCCCTCAAATCCGCCCTGCGCACGGCCCTGAAGAAAGCCGAACAAGCCATCGCCGGCGCGGATCCGGAAGCGGCCAGGGAAGCGGTCAAGTTCGCCCAGCGGAAGCTGGACAAGGCGGTCACCAAAGGAATCATCCACAAGAACGCGGCTGCCCGCAAGAAGTCCCGCCTGGCCCAGAAGCTGAACGCGAAGATCGCCAAGCAGGATGAAGGCGCGCAGGAGCAAGCCGGCGCGTGACAAAGGGGTTGATCCCGAAACGGGACCAACCCCTTTTGCGTTTCTTATCTCCCGGCCGCGGAACGTTCCGCGACGCCTTCCCATCCCGTGCGGAGCAGGAACAGCTCGAGGCCGAGCGCCTTGTCGACGCGGCCGGTCTTCATGTCGTGGTCCAGCTCCGCCAGCCGTTGCAGAATGCGGATGAGGCGTTCCGTCGAAAAACGGGCGGCCTGTTCGCCGCTTCTCCGCACGGCGTAAGGGTGCAGCCCGAGTTCCGCCGCGATCCGCTGCTCACGCATGCCCTTGCGGGACAGCTCCTTCACGTGCAGCATGTTGCGGAACTGGCTGACCAGCAGGGCCACCAGCCGGACCGGCTCTTCCCGGCGCCTGAGCAGCTCGCGCAACAGGGACACGGCGCGGTCCGTGCGCATGGCGGCGATTTCCTCGGCCAGCCCGAACACGCTCTGCTCCACGCTCACCGGCACGAGCCGGCGCACCGCTTCCGCGTCCACCCTGCCCCCCGGTCCGGCGTGCAGGCACAGTTTGTCCAATTCCGCCGCGAGATCCCCCATGGCGGGGCCCACTCGGCGCAAGAGCTCCGCGACCGCCTCCGCGTCCGCCGTCCGCCCCTGCCGTTCCGCCCGTCTCTTAAGCCACGCCTTCAGTTCCAGTTCCGACAGCGGCGGGAACGCGAAGATGAACCCTTTGTTCCGGAACTCCCTGACGATTTTTTTTCGTTCGTCCGGTTTCGCCCCGTCCAGGAGAAACACCAGCACCGTCGAATCCAGGGGATTCTCCGCGTACTTCAGCAGCCTTTCGGTGCGGACCTCCCCGGCCGCCTTGCCGGCGCCGAACACGGCCGCGTCCCGGACGAGGATCACTTTGCGCGCGGTGAAAAAAGGCGGCGTTTCCGCCTCGTCCAGAATCTCGTCGAGGGACGTCTCGGCGGTGTCGAACCGGATGACGGCCATTTCCCGGTGCTCAGGCTCCACCGCCGCCTGGATCAGCCGCTCCGCGAATTCGTTCAGCAGGTAGGTTTCCTCGCCGTGGCAGACGTATACGGGCCGGATGCGTCCGTCGCGCAACTCGCGGAACAACTGACGGGAATTCATGGCGACGCCTCCCCGCCGGATTTCCCGGCGAGGGTCAGATCGACCGTGTATTCGGCGCGGTTTCCGTCGGGACCGACCCACACATACCGCAGCCGGTCGCCGCTCTCCTCCCATTCGACGCCGGTGATGGTCCCTTCCCGGAGGGAAGCCTGGAACATCACTTTTTCGCTGGCAGCGTCGGTCACTTTCAACGCATCGCCCTCCACGTAGGCGATCCATCTGCCGTCTGGCGACGGCCATTCCGGCCGTTCCGCGGTGATCGCGTAATCGGACATCATCCCGTCTTGATCCATCGGCACGCCCGGCCGGGAACCGCCTTCCGCCGCGTCCGGCGCGGCGCTTTCAAGGACGGGCGTTTCGCCTCCGAAGCCGAACGCGAACCCGCCGGCCGCTTCCCCGTCTTCCGCCGCCTTTGCGGTGGGATCTTCGGCGGCTTCCGGGGCGCCGCTCCCTGTGTCGCCCCGCATCGAACGGAGTTCCGCGACGCCGGATGACCCGGAACGGCTCCCGCCGGCCGCGGGAGTCCGAACGTTCATGGTTCTTTCCACGGCGACGGGAGCGCCCGCATCGGGCGCGTTCGGGGCGGAACCGGAGGATGCTCCGGAAGCCGCCGACATCGGCGCGAATTCCTCCTGCGCGGACGGCGCCGAGCCGGCGTCGCCGGCGGACGGGGACCGCTGGAACCATTGCCCGAACCCGCCGTTCACCAGCCACAGCCCGATCACGAGGCCGAACACCGCCGCGGCGGCGGCCCGGAAGTACATGGAGGTTCCGGGGAGGCGGAACGGACGGCGCGCCGGGGGCGGTGAGCCGGCTCCGTCGCCCTGCGGCGCGGAAACGGAAGATCCGGCGGCATCCGCCGCGAGCCGGTCCAGCTGCGGCAAAATGGCGTCCACCAGGCTGTAGGGCGGAACGACGCGCGGAAGCTGCTCCAGTTCGTCGGACAATTTTTTCAGCCTGGCGAACAGTTCGGCGCATTCCGGGCATTCCGCCAGATGCTGCCGCATGCGGGCTTTTTCCAGATCGTCAAGATCCCGGTCCAGCTCGCGCTGCATCAGTTCCATCACCTCTTCGCATTTCATCCCCGGACACCACCTTTCTGGCAATCCTGAAGCAATACCTGCAGCTGCTGCCGGGCGCGAAACAGATAGGACTTGACGGTATTGAGCGGAAGATTCAGGGATTCGGCGATCTCGCCGTAGGAAAAATCCTGCAGATACCTCAGCACCACCACCGTCCGGTGATGGTCCGGAAGCTTCCCGATCGCTTCCCGGATCTCCCGCATCGTGAAGGAACCCATCACTTCCGACTCCACATCGTCCCTTGCGCGAAAGACGAGCTCGTGCTCCTCGATGGAGACCGACGGCCGCCTGCGGCGGAAACGGTCGATGCAGATGTTGGTCACAATCCGTTGCACCCAGGTGCCGAATTTGGCTTTTTCCTCATAAGATCCGATATTCGTATAAATGCGGATCAGCGCTTCCTGCGAAGCGTCCAGCGCATCCTGTTCGTCGTTGAGCAGATAGTAAGCCGTTCTGTAGACCTGATGTTCGATTTCCCGCAGCAGCCTGACGAGCGCCTCCCGGTCGCCCGACTGGGCCGCTTTCACGAGATCAGGTTCCACCACGCAAGGCCCCTCCTCCCGTGCACTTTCCCTGACGCGACAAACCTCCGAAATGTTGCAAATCCCAGTCTAGCAGATTGTCGGCGTTTTGTCCGCCGTGCAAATGATGCCGTTTTTTCCTGATACGCCATTTTTCGCCCACGGTTGCGTCAGGGACGTTTGACACGGCGCTCCATCCGCCCGTCCGGCAACGCCCGGTACTGGATTTCCCCGTGCCGGTCCGTGCGGAAAACGGCGGACCCGGCTTGCGCGAGCCGCTCCAGCGTGTCCGGATGGGGATGGCCGTACGGGTTGTTCCGGCCGACGGAAATCACGGTTTCCCGCGGCCGCCAGACGTTCAGCCACAGGGCGCCGTTCGCCGAACGGCTGCCGTGGTGACCGGCCTTGAGGACGTCCGCCCGCTCCGGAAGGGTATCCAGCGCCTCAAGGATTCGGCCCTCTCCCCGCTCGCCCAGATCGCCGGGGAGCAAAAACCGGCGGCCGTACAGTTCCAGGAGCAACACCACGCTGGCATTGTTTTGGTCCCTGACTTCGGACAGCGGCCGGTCGGCTTCGGGCCCGTCCGGAGGATGCAGCACGAGGAGTCTTGCGGATTCGTCAATCTTCCACTCGAGGCCCGCCCGGGCCGCGTATACGGGAACTCCTTTGTCCAGCGCGGCGCGAAGCAGACGTTCCGCCCTTTCGTCGCGGCGGAACGTGCCGTTGAGGATCAATCGTTTTACCCGCACCTCGTTCAGCAGCGCTTCCGCGCCGACGATGTGGTCGGCGTCCAGATGGGTAAGCACCAGAGCTTCCAGGGTGCGCACCCCGCGCTGCCGCAGGAGGGGAACCAGAAGGTCTTCTCCGATTTCAAAGGGGTCGGTCCTTTCGCGCCATTCGTCTCCCGGTTTGCGGTAATAGACCGTTCCGCCCGCGTCGATCATCAGATGCTTTCCCGACCCTGTGCGGACAAGCAGCGCGTCCCCTTGGCCGACGTCCAGGAACATCGCCGCCGCGGCCCGGTCCCACGGGGTCCTCCATCCTCCCCAAAACAGCCATCCGCACCACATGAGGGACAGCGCGGCCGCCGCCGCGAAGGCGAGCCTCCGCCGCCGGACATGACGGCTGATCCCGATGGCGGCCGCCCAACCGGGAGCGGCGGCCGGACGGAAGGGAGAAATCCGGTCGCGTTGCAGATCGGCCCATGCTTTGGCCGCCCGGAACGTGACGCCGATCAGCGCGTAACCGCACACGACCCAGATGGCGGGCGTCTTCGGCCAAACGGTGCGGAGCCCGTCCGCCCGCTCCATGGCCTCCGCAAGGGCGAACACGGCGCGGTTGCACCACGACGCCAGCGCGGCGGGAATCCCGCCCAGCGGTGTCCAGAAGGCCCCCAGGACCAGGGAAGCGAGGCCCAGGGGCATGACAACGGCGCCGATGAAGGTCGCAAGCAGCAGGTTGGCGAGCGGCGAAAGCAGATGGAATTGGTGAAACAGATGCGCCGTAAGCGGAAAGGACGCGATCTGCGCCGCCAGCGTCACCGCCAGCACGCCTCGCAGCCAGTACGGGCCCGGAAGCCGTTCCTGCAGAACGGGAACGAAAAGGAGCAGGCCGCAGGTTACGGTGACGGAAAGCAAAAAGGACAGATTCTCCACCAGATCCGGCTGCCAGGCGGTCATGGCCACCGCGGCCGCGGCCAGCAGATGCAGGCCTTCGCCAAGGCGCCTGCGCCGTGCCAGCCAGAGGGCCAGCATGGCCATGATGCCGGCCCGCACCGCCGACGGCGAAGCGCCGGTGAACAGGACGTACGCCGGCATCAGGGCGATGGCCAGGCCGTACGACCGCTCCCGGGTCAGGCGGACAGCCTGTCCGAGTTTGAGCACGAGAAGCGCCACAATGCCCACATGCATGCCGGAAATGGCCAGCACATGGGTCAGCCCGAGCCTGGAAAACACATCGTACAGCTCCGGATCGACGTCGTCCCGGATCCCCGCGACCAGCCCTTTCATGTAGCCGGCATCGCCGCCGGGATACAGCCGGTCCAAGAGCAGCCCGGTCCGGACGCGGATCCGGTCGGTCCAGCGCATGGGCAGGGCGGACCAGGGCGGACGCCCCGGAAGCCGGTTGACGGTTTCCCACCCCTTCGCCGACAGCAGCCACCAGATGCCGCGACGGGCCAGATGCGCCCGATAGTCGAAGGCGCCGAAATTTCCCGCGTCGTTCGGGCGGTCCAGCGTTCCCCGCACGGCCACGGCGTCGCCGCGTTCCAGAAGCCGCGCCCGGGGCGCTTCCGATTCCTCGTCCAGCCGGATGCGCACCTGCACCTTTTCGCGGACGGACAGCACGTCCGGCTGGGGGTCTGTCCCGCCGGCCGCATCGCCGATCCGCGCTTCGCGGACGAGCAGCACGAAGCGGACGGCGTCGCCGTCCACTTCCACGCCGGAATGGACCGTCCCGGTCAGCGTGACCTCCGCCGGCAGCCGGTTCTCCCACTCCTTCGCAATGGCGGAAAGCTGGCCGGCTTCATGCCATTGGCGGAGGAACGCTCCGGCCAGCAGCGCGAAGGCGCAGGCGGCCGCCATCTTCCCCGGCAGAGCGCGGCAAATGGCCGCGGAAAGGACCAGAAGCAGGCTTCCTGCGGCAAACAGCGCGGCTTCCTTCGGTCCCCCGGCCGACCCGGAAACGACGCCGGCCAGCCAGCAGACGGCAAACGCGATCAGCGGCCTGCGGGCCACGGCGATGTCCCTCCCCATGAATCATGAATGAAAAAAGCACCTCCGCTTGATGTTTGCGGAGGTGCTTCCCCACGCGATTCTTTTATGGATGGCAGCGCCGGTTCCCGTTGGCGCCGGGCGTATCAGGCGTCGTCCTGCACTTCCGTGTCCGGGGGCGGCGTGTACCCCTCCAGGCGCCGGAACCGGATGCCCTTCAGCCGCATCAGGGCGATGACCTTGTCGTGATCCTTCGGATAGGGTCGGTGGTAGACGATTTCGGCCACCCCGCTGTTGGCCAGCATGTTGGAACAGGTCCAGCACGGTTCGTCGGTGACGTAGACGGTGGAACCTTCCCTGTCGACCCGGTCGGTGAACAGCAGCAGGTTTTGTTCGGCGTGGATGGTGCGGATGCAGCGGCTTTTCTTGACCAACCCGCCTTCCGCGTCCGTTTCGTACTCCTCGGCGATCATGCAGCCCGCCTCCGAGCAGTCGGGCACGCCCATCGGCGCGCCGTTGTAGGCTGTTCCGAGGAGCTTTTTGCCCTGCACCAGCACGGCGCCCACATGGCGCCGCGGACAGCGCGAACGCGTCGAGGCCATGAAGGCGATGTCCATGAAATACGTGTCCCAGTCTTTGCGTGCGCTTTGCGCCATCGCGTTCACCTCCGGACGATGGGTTTCCTTCGGACAAGGGGCTCCTTTCCCGATTCAGCCGCCGGAACCGGGTCCGGATGCGTCAACGGTGTCGTCGGCGGTCGCGCCGCCGGGATCATGGCCGGCTTCTCCGCCGGTCCCGCCGCCCGGCGACACCGCCGCTCAAACCGCCGGTTCTCCGGTCGTGACCAGCGGCCGCACCCGTTCCAGGAGTTTCGGACCGATGCCCTTTACGTTCAGCAAATCGTCCACGGATCGGAACGGGCCGTATCGTTCGCGATGCTCGACGATGGCCTTCGCCTTGGCCGGCCCGATGCCGGGCAGCTGCTCAAGATCCGCCGCGGATGCCCGATTCAGGTCCAGCAGGCCGCCCGAAGCGGATTCCTCTCCCGGAGACGGCCCGTCTCCCGAATCGGCGGACGACCCCGCGGAAGCTTCCGCCGTCTCCGGAGCCGCCGCATCCGCCGCCTCTTCCCGGGAAGCGGCAAAAGGCGCGTCGGCCGGGGAGGCCGCCGGCGTCTCCAGGGACAGGCGCACTTCCTCCGTCACCGGTTCCCAGCCGAACCGGTCTTCGCTCAAGGCGGGCTGGACCAGGACGTATCCGATCAGGAGCAGCCCGGCCAGGGCGGGAACGCCCGCGGCCAGGAGCCGCACCGGCCGACGGCCGTGCCGTTCGGGAATCGGCGACAGGGGTACGGTTTCGTCTTCGCCGGGAATCCGCGTGATGGGCCGGTCTCCCCGCAGGGGAGCCCGGTCGCCTTCCATGCGTCCCGGACGTGAAGGTGTCGGCGAACCGTCCGCGGTCATGTCGTCCAACCCTTTCGTCATAAAATGGGATGCAGGCATCGCGATTCCGGGAGGGAGCGGGATGAAGGTCGGCTTTATCGGAGCCGGAAACATGGGCGGTCTGCTGCTCATGTCGCTGCTGGAGGCGGGCGCCTTTGCGGCGACGGACGCCGTCGTCAGCACCCGCACGCCTCCCAGGGCGCAGCGGCTCGCCGAGCGCTTCCCGGGATTGACGGTGGCCCGGCACAACGCCCAGACCGCCCGCGAATCCGACATCGTGTTCCTGTGTGTCAGGCCGTCGGATTTCCGCGGGGTGGCCGCCGAGATCGCTCCCGTCCTGAGACCGGACCAGATCGTCGTTTCCATCGCCAGTCCGATTTCCATCGGCCTGATGGAAAGGGAGTTTCCGTCCAAAATCGCCAAGATCATTCCCAGCGTGGTCAACGCAGGCCGGCGCGGGGTCACGCTGCTCATGTTCGGCTCCCGTCTCACGGAGGAAGACCGGACCCGGCTGACCGGGCTGTGCGCGGCCGTCAGCCGGCCCGTGGAAATCGACGAACGCCACGTCCGGGCCGCGTCCGACCTTACCAGCTGCAGTCCGGCGTTTTTCGCCTTTCTGCTCGAGCGGCTGATCGAAGCCGCCGTCGCCGAGGCGGGATTGGAACGGGATCTCGCCGAACGGATGGTTCTCGAGACCCTGTCCGGCACCGCCGCCCTGCTCGAGAGCGGCCGGTTCAGCCTGCGGGAGATGCGGGAACGCGTCTCCGTGCCCGGCGGCATCACCGCCGCCGCGCTGGAGGAGCTTCGCCGCGGTCTCGGCGACACCTTCGAACGGGTGTTCCGCATGACCCACCGCAAATTCGCGGGAGACGTGGAAAAGGTGGAACGCGCCTTCAGTTTGCGACCACGTTGACCAGCTTGCCCGGTACGGCGATCACCCGGCGCACCGTCTTTCCGGCGGTCTGCGCCTTTACTTTTTCATTCGCCAGCGCCAGTTCCCGCATCGCTTCTTCGTCCGTGTCGCGGGCGATCATGACGCGGTCGACGATCTTGCCGTTCACCTGGAGGACGATTTCCACTTCCTCGTCCACCGTGAGGGCCGGGTCATATTCGGGCCACGGCACGTAGGTGATGGTGTCGCCGTGCCCGAGGCGTTCCCACAGTTCCTCCGCGATGTGCGGCACAAACGGCGACAGCATCTGCACGAAGTTTTCCATCGCCTTGCGCGGCAGCACCTCGGTCTTGTAAGCCTCGTTCACGAAGATCATGAGCTGGCTGATGGCCGTGTTGAACCGCAAGGCCTCGATGTCCTCGGTCACCTTTTTCACCGTTTTGTGCCACACGCGCTTGAAGGCTTCATCGCCTTCCGCGTCCTGAATCTTCGGATTCAGGCGGCCGTCTTCCGTGATGTACAGCCGCCAGATGCGGTTCAGGAAGCGGTAGATGCCTTCCACGCCCTGGGTGTTCCAGGGCTTTGTCGCTTCCAGCGGGCCCATGAACATTTCGTACATGCGGAGCGTGTCCGCCCCGTATTGGTTCACAATGTCGTCCGGATTGATGACGTTGCCCCGGGATTTGGACATTTTTTCGCCGTTGGGCCCGAGGATCATCCCCTGGTTGACCAGCTTCTGGAACGGTTCCTTCGTGTCGACAATGCCGAGGTCGTAAAGCACCTTGTGCCAGAAGCGGGCGTACAGGAGGTGCAGCACGGCGTGCTCGGCGCCGCCGACGTACAGGTCCACCGGCAGCCATTTGCGGGCTTTTTCCCTGGAGCACAGCTCCTTGTCGTTGTGCGGGTCGATGAACCGCAGATAATACCAGCAGCTGCCCGCCCACTGCGGCATCGTGTTCGTTTCGCGGCGCGCCTTTCGCCCGGTCTTCGGATCGACCACGTTCACCCAGTCCGCGGCGTTCGCCAGCGGCGATTCGCCGGTCCCCGTCGGCCGGATTTCCTCCATTTCCGGCAGCAGCAGCGGAAGTTCCTCTTCCGGCACCGGTTCCATCGTCCCGTCTTCGTAATGCAGGATCGGGATGGGCTCGCCCCAGTACCGCTGCCGGCTGAACAGCCAGTCGCGCAGCTTGTAGGTGACCTTGCGGCGGCCTTTGTTGTTCTCCTCGAGCCAGGCGATCATCCGCTCGCAGGCGTCCTTGACGTTCAGCCCGTCCAGGAAACCGGAATTGACGTGCGGGCCGTCATCGGTATGCGCGCCTTTCGAGAGATCGCCGCCCTTGACCACTTCCACGATCGGAAGGCCGAACTTTTGCGCGAATTCCCAGTCGCGCTGGTCGTGGCCGGGCACGGCCATGATGGCGCCGGTGCCGTAATGGCCCAGCACGTAGTCGGCGATCCAGATCGGCACCTTCTGTCCGTTGACCGGGTTGACCGCGTACGCGCCGGTGAAGACGCCGGTTTTGTCCTTCGCCAGATCGGTCCGCTCCAGGTCGCTTTTGCGCGCGGCCTGGTCGACGTAGGCTTCCACGGCCTCCCGCTGTTCGGGGGTGGTGATGGTTTTCACCAGCGGATGCTCGGGAGCCAGCACGCAATAGGTGCAGCCGAACAGCGTGTCCGGGCGCGTGGTGAACACCGTGAAGGTTGTCTCGTGGCCGTCGACTTTGAAGTCCACTTCCGCCCCTTCCGACCGGCCGATCCAGTTGCGCTGCATTTCCTTGATGTTTTCCGGCCAGTCCAGCTCTTCAAGGTCCTCGAGGAGCCGGTCCGCGTAGGCGGTAATCCGCAGCATCCACTGTTTCATCGGCACCCGGATGACCGGATGTCCGCCGCGCTCGCTCTTGCCGTCGATGACTTCTTCGTTGGCCAGCACGGTGCCCAGGGCCGGACACCAGTTCACCGGCACCTCGGCCATGTAGGCAAGGCCCATTTTGTACAGCTGCAGGAAAATCCACTGCGTCCATTTGTAGTAGTCGGGATCGGTGGTGCTGAACTCCCGGTCCCAGTCGTAGGAGAAGCCGAGGGATTTGATCTGGCGGCGGAAGTTTTCGATGTTTTTCGCCGTGATGTCCCGCGGATGCTCCCCGGTGTCGAGGGCGTGCTGTTCCGCCGGAAGGCCGAAGGCGTCCCAGCCCATCGGATGGAGCACGTTGTAGCCGCGCATCCGCTTGTAGCGGGCGACGATGTCGGTGGCGGTGTAGCCTTCCGGGTGGCCGACGTGCAGCCCCGCGCCGGACGGATACGGAAACATGTCCAGGGCGTAAAATTTGGGTCGGTCGTCATCGTCCGGAGTTTTGAACGTTTTGTTCCGGTCCCAGTACGCCTGCCACTTCGGTTCGATTTCCCGCGGATTGTAACCGTGTTTCTGGGTCTCGCTTGCCATGGGAGGCCTTTCCCTTCCTTTCCTGACTCTTCTTCCGTGAGATTCGTGGGGTTTCGGAACCGGTTCGGGCAAATTCCCCGGTTCACAAAAAATCCTCCCGCCGCTAGCCTGCATGCTAGGGACGAGAGGATCTGCCTTCTTCCCGTGGTACCACCCTAGTTGGCGGGATCCCTGCCCGGGTCCGCCCACTCTTGCCCCTTATCGCGGGGCGGCGCCGCGCTTGCTCCGGAAATTTCCGTCCTGCGCGCGGAGGCTCCGAGGCGAGTTCGTCCTTCGCGCCAGCCGGCTCGCACCGTCCGCCGGTTCTCTGGGTGACGCGGGCGGGACTACTGCTCCTCTTCTTCGCCCGTTCCGTATGATTTTGAAAATGATTATAGCCAGCGGAGGCGAATGCTGTCAAGGCAGCGCGGTCACCCGGCGGCAATCGGGGGCAGCGACCCGACTGAAGGTGGTGGAGTTCTCCATGAAAAGACGCCACGGGATGTCCCCCAAGACGCTGAGGGAATGGGTCCGTCAAGATCGGGATGAGGTGTCCGGAAGACAGAATAAGTTCTAGCCGGCTTTTTTTGCTTTGTCCCTCATAAACTTAAGAATATCTTCGACTTCGGCCCACACCAGATAAACCACTCCAAAAACCAAGGCCACGCAGCTTAACCGAACAAGATTCGGTCCCACGCTCTGTAACATTGTTTTGAACAGGTCCTCGTTCCACGAGGTCACGCTGGATCCAAAAAAACCGGCGGCAAGATATCTGACCCCATAAAGAAAAGCCGCTGTAAAGATGAGAATAGCCCCGACAATCCTTCTGGACACAGTACTCCTCCTTCCCGGAATGTTCTCTGGGCATGAACGCATTCCGAACAAGCTGCCGGACCGAAACGCGCACATGAAAGCATTCCACGGCATTCTGGAACGGGAGCGCTGAAGGTGGAACTTGATTGAAATCGATCGGCAGGCTTTTGAAGAAGCGGACAGGTTTATCCGGTTCTGCTGCACCGAACGGCATCCAGCCACACAGAATCGCAGCATGTTTGTCGTTTACACAAACTCCACGGATTTCGCGTCGGACCACAGGCCTTCGAGGTGGTAATATTCGCGCTCCTCGCGGTGGAACACGTGCGCCACCACGTCGCCCATATCCAGGAGCACCCATCGGGCGCTCTCCAAGCCCTCGACGCGCACCCGGGCGCCCAGCTCTTCGGCCTTGTCGCGGATTTCCGCGGCGATCGCCTGCACCTGCGTGTCCGAATTGCCGTGGCAGATGACGAAGTAATCCGCCACCAGCGAGATTCCCTTGAGGTCCAGAACCACCACGTCACAAGCCTTCTTGTCCTCCGCGGCGCGGACGACCGTGCGCAGCAGAGCATCCGCCGTCACTGCCATGTATCGGCCTCCTTCAGGAATGTTCCCTCCGCCGCATCGCGCCTCGCAGCAAATCATTGCGCGCCAGCACGGTCAGCGGATAAATCAGCCTTCCCCGCTCGAGCAGAAACCGGATCGTGTTGCCGAAAGCCGCCGCCAGCGCTTCGTCCAGGTCCAGCCGGGACAGCTCCCGGATGTCCTCCGCGCCGGGATAATTCCGGCCGGGTTCGATGTAGTCGGCCAGACAGACGATCTTGTCGAGCAGCGACATTCCTTCCCGCCCGGACGTGTGCCAGCGGATCGCGTCCAGCACTTCTTCGTCGGCGACGCCGAGTTCCTCGCGGACGGCCCAGGCGCCGACGGGCGCGTGCCACAGCTCCTTGTCGTATTCCAGGAGGTCCGGCGCCAGATCCTGGTCCCGCAGGATCCGCTCCAGCCGTTCAGCAGGCCAGTCCTTCGCGTAATCATGGAGCAGCGCGGCCAGTTCGGCCTTGTCCGCGTCGCCGCCGAACCGCTCCGCCAATTCCCGCGCGGCTCCGACCACCCCGAGGGTGTGCTTCCAGCGCCGCTCCGACATCTGCCGGCGGACCGCTTCCGCCAGAGGGGCCAGTTCACTTTTTAGCATAAAGACCATTCCCCGTTATATACTCCCGAACCGGTTCCGGCACATAAAACCGGATCGAACGCCCTTCCCGCACCCTGCGTCGGATCTCCGCCGACGCGATGCCCACCGGCGGCATCGGCGCCCGCATCAGGCGCAGCCGAAACGCCTCCGGGAGCGCGTCTTCCCGCACCGGCTCTCCCGGGCGTTCCAGCGCGATGAACCGCACCCGGCGCGCCAGCTCTTCCGCGCGATGCCAGCCCGGCAGATCGTTGGCCATGTCCGATCCGACGATGAGCCAAAACGACCGGTCCGGATAACGCCGGCTGAGGGCCTCGATGGTATCGATGGTGTACGACGGCCCCGGCCGGTCCAGCTCGATGGGTTCCACCCGGAAATGGGGAACGTCCCGGATCGCCAGCTCCAGCATGTCCAGCCTTTGCCGGACGGAAGCTTCCGGCGGCGGCTTGTGGGGCGGCACGAGGACCGGCACGAACCAGACCTCCGCCAGATCCGCCGCTTCCCGGGCGGCTTCCGCCGCCATCAGGTGCCCGAAATGCACCGGGTCGAACGTGCCGCCGAACAGCCCGATCCGCAACGTCATTTGCCCTCCCGCGACAGCGACTCCAGCACGGCTTCGCGCATCGCACTGACGGGAGCGGGCATTCCCGTCCAGATTTCGAAATTGTACACGGCCTGGTATATGAACATCCCCACGCCGCCGTGAATGCGGCAGCCGCGGGCTTCCGCCCCTTTCAGGAAAGCCGTCTTGGGCGGATTGTAAACAATGTCGCTGGCCACCGCGCCGGGCCGCAGCCAGGAGGGATCGACGGGCACGTCTTCCACGTTCGGCGACATGCCGACGGAAGTGGTATTGACCACGATATCGGCTTCCGCGCAGGCGTCCGGCAGCCTGTCCCAAGGCAGGGCGCGGACGTCGGCTTCGGACGCGAACCGCCCGGCCAGCTCCGCCGCCTTCTCGTAGGTGCGGTTCACCACCGTGACCCGGGCCGGTTTCTCCCGCAGAAGCGCCCACAGGATGCCGCGGGCGGCGCCTCCGCTGCCAACCAGGACGATGGTTTTGCCGGCCAGCTCCGGCTCGGCTTCCTCCTTGAGCGACCGGACATAGCCCAGTCCGTCCGTATTATAGCCCACCAGGAGGCCGTCCCGGTTGGCGATCATGTTGACCGCACCGGCCGCCCGGGCGCTGTCGTCGATTTCGTCCAGGTACCGCATGACCGCCACCTTGTGCGGGATGGTCACGTTGAGCCCGCCGAAACCGAGCGCGCGCATCCCGGCGATCGCCTCCGCCAGCCGGCCGGCGGTCACGTGGAACGCGCCGTAGGCCCCGTTGTAGCCCGTCTCGGCAAAGGCCCGGGTGAACATGACGGGGGAACGCGAATGTCGCACCGGATCGCCGATCACCCCGAAAAACTTCGTATGGCTGTCCATTTGCCTGCCGGCCTCCTCCCCAAGGATTTCCTTCCCGTTCCAACCCGCGGATCCGGCCTCTTTGAGCGTCCTGTCTGCGAACCGCAGGCAAGATTACCAAAATGATACCAAAAAAAAGCCGCCCCGGCAGCCCTACAGCATGACTTCGCGCAACCCGGCCCGGACACCCGTCGGCACATGCAGGGCGACCAGCGCGCCCGCCGTGCTGTTGGCCTTGATCCAGCCCAGCCCGGAAACAAACACGTCCCGGTGCTGGTCCGATCCGATGCGCAGTTCATGCCGCACCAGCGGCGGCATCCGCTCCAGATCCTCTTCCGACGGGGGAACGAGGAGCTTGCCCCGCTGCGCGGCGAACAGTTCGTCCGCCCGTTCCAGTTTCGTCCGGTGCACTTTCAGCGCCGGGGACACGTAAGCCGTGAAAGACTGCCGCTCTCCCTCCAGAAAATCGAACCGGACCAGCCCGCCGAAAAACAGCGTCTGCCTTGCATTCAGCTGATAGGTCAAAGGACGGAAGGGCTTTTCCGGCAGAATCGCCCCCAGGGCGCGCCGGGGAACCACTTCGGTCAGCCGGTGGGAATACACGATGCCCGGCGTGTCCACCAGCTGCATGCCGTCGCGCAACGGAATGCGGACGGCGTCCAGCGTCGTGCCCGGATAACGGGAGACGGTGAGCTCCCGCGCGAAGTCGCCGTATTCGGCGATGAGACGGTTGATCAGGGCGCTCTTGCCGACGTTCGTCGCGCCCACCACATACACGTCGCGCCCGCCCGCCAGACGGCGGATCGCTTCCGCCACCCGGTCGACGCCTTCGTTTCTGCGGGCGCTGCACAGCACCGCCTCGGCCGGTTCGAGACCGTTTCGCCGGGCCTGCCTGAGCACCCAGGCCAAGAGGCGGGACCGGTTGGTGACTTTCGGCAGCAGGTCAAGCTTGTTGGCCACCAGCAGCACGGGATTCCGGCCGACGAAGCGGTGGAGGCCGGTGATGAGGCTGCCCTCCATATCGTAGAGATCGGCAATGTGGACCACCAGGCAATCCGTCTCCGCGATGCCTCCCAGCAGCCGGAGAAAAGCGTCCGGGTCGGCCGTCACCGCCGAAATTTCGTTGTAGTGCCGGATGCGGAAGCAACGGCGGCACAGCGCGTCTTCTTCCCGTTCGAGGACGGCGCGGGGCACGAACCCCGGAAGCTCCTCGTGTTCGCTCTGCAACGCCGCGCCGCAGCCAAAACAACGGCGGGGAGCCGCTTCCCGCGGCTCCCGCATGTCGTCCTTCACCCGCGCCAACTCCCTTCCCCGTCCGGCCACAGCCCTTTCCGGCGCAGCCGGGATCGGGCGATCCGTTCGATGAGCCGGTTCATCTGCGTCGCCAGCCCTTCCTCGCCGGGAGCGATGGGAGAAACCAGAAAAGGAGTAAGTCCGGTCCGGCGCGCGCCCAGCACGTCGGTGACCAGCTGGTCGCCGATCACCGCCACCCGTTCGGGAGGCAGTTCGAGCAGGCGGAGCGCCTGGCGGAATGCCCCGGCCAGCGGCTTGCGCGCCGACGAAATGTACGGCACGCCCAGAGGTTCGGCGATGGCGGACACACGGGCGCGGCGGTTATTGGAGACGATGACGACGCGGAATCCCCGCTCGCGCACCCCTTCCACCCAGCGCGCCAGTTCCGGTGTGGCCGCGGTGGTGCGGGCGCTCACCAGCGTGTTGTCCAAATCGGCGATGATGCCCAAAAGGCCGAGTTCCCGGAGCATGTTCAGGTCGATTTCGTACACGCTGCGAAAGACGCCTTCCGGCAGGAGATACTCAAACATCCGCAAACGGCTCCCGTTTCCTCCCGGAGTGGGAATGGCAATGATGTCGGATCAAGATAAACAATAGCACAAATCCGGGGGGCGGCGCAAAAAACGGCCCGCCGCAAGCGGCGGGACCGCCTATTTCATCGATTTTCGGAGGTTGCGGATCCGTTCGGCGAACTCCCGGTAATGCTCCTCGCTGCCGGCGACCGGACCGTACAGGGCCGCCTCGAACTGGAGCAGCACCAGATCCAGCTCGCCGCGAAGGTCCCCGACGGCGGCGCCCCATCTGCCGATGGTTTCCCGCATCGTCTCGTGCCGTTCGCGGCGCAATCCCTTGCGCCGCATGAACCGGATGAACCGGTGCATTTCCATCACGATGCGTTCATTTGGCGTCGTGCCGCGATACCGCACCCGGCGCCACAGCGCCGCCAGGCGTTCCCGATGGCGCCATCCGAGCCATGCCGCCAACGCCAGGAGGAGGGTTCCCGCGGCGATGAAAGCCGCGGCCGCGGCGAAGTTTCCGCCGGCCGCTGAAGCTTCGCCGGCCGCTTCGGAGGAGCCGGATACGTCGACGGACACCGGCGCGGTTTCCTCGCTTTCTTCCGTCGCGAGCACCCGAAGCGGCATGGCGAATCCGGCGGTCGGCTCAAAAGGCACCCAGCCGAATCCCTCGAAATACACCTCCGCCCAAGAATGGGCGTCCGCGTTGCGCACGATGTAGGTGCCGGCGCCCACCGGATCGGGGCTGTATTCGCCCATGGACAGCTGCATCAGTTCTTCCGCCACCGGATCGTATCCCGTGGCGTAGCCCTTGACCCAACGGGCCGGCAGACCGATGGAACGGGCCATGACGACGAACGCCGTGGAATAGTAATCGCAGTAACCTTCCCGGATTTCGAACAGAAACGCGTCCGCCACATCCCGGCTGCGCTGCCGGGACAGGTCCGGGGTGTTGGTGTACGGATAGTTTTCCTTCAGATAGGCTTCCAGGAGTTTCGCCCGGTCATAGTCGCTCGCCGCTTCCGCGGTGACTTCCTCCGCCAGTTGCCGCACCCTGTCCGGCAGATCGTCCGGCAGCTGCAGATAGACGGCCAGATCTCCCGGGTCGCCGGCGGGGCGCGCCGTCGTCCGCCTCAGCGCCTCCTCGTCCAGCAACAGCGTTTCCGAAACGATGGAGTAGGTCTGCACCCGCGTCGGACGGGGAAAGACGAGTTCCCACTCTTCCGCGTTCCAGGCCGGCCCCCGCTGCGAGCCGCTGTCCAGCGCCTGCAGCGACACGACGGGTCCCGCGCCGAACAGCACGGGAATCGGTTCATCCCGGACGATGGTGACCGTCTGTTCCACGATTTCCACATTGGCTTTTTCCCGGGATTGCGGCACGGGAAGGGGGATGCCTCCCGATTCTCCCGGCAGGCCTACGCGCAGGAGTTCGGGTTCCGGCGCATCCACCCATCCCCTTCCGGTGTAAACCGCCTTGGTTTCCCCGCGCCAGTAGCTCCGGTGGGTCGTGGTGATCTCCATGACCGGGGAGAAGTCGTATTCGAACGTCCCGCCGATTTCCGCGTCATTGCGGCTGTAACCCGACAGGGAGCTGGCGGCCGGCAGGAACAGGGGATTCGCCAGCACGCCGGCTTCCCCGTTGAAGGTGGGCACTTCGCGCCCCTGGGCGATGAGAAACAGGGTATACGGGTCTTCCAGCAGCGCCGGCGCCCGCGGCATGGAGGTGCCAAAAAGCAGCACGAGACCGATCACCGCTCCGGCCTGCAGTATCAGTTCCAGGGGCCGCTCGGCAAGCGCTTTCCAGCTGTCGAAATGGCGGTCGCGCAGCTGGCGGAGATGGAGCAGCACCAGCCAGACGAGGCCGATTCCCACCGTGGCGGCGATGTTGGGCCAAAGAAGGAGAGGGAAGAACGAATCAAGGGCGGCCATCAGCGCCACGGACAGCATGACGACGGCCAGCACATGGCGCCTCCCCGTCGCCCAGTAAGCGACCAGCCGGGCAGACAGAAGCACCGCCAGGGCGATGGGAACGTACGGCATAAGCTGGATGCCGTGCGCCTGCGCGAACGCGGCGATCTCTTGCCAGCGGCGCCAGGTCTCGGGCCAGCCGAGCCACTCAAACGGCGTGTGAACGACCGTGGCCCAGACAACGGCGATCGTCTGGAGGACGAAGCGCAGCGCGGCAAGCCGTCCGATCGCGAGTTCCGTCACGGCGGCCGCCCAGATTCCGGCGTAAACGATTTCAAAGGTTTCTTGCCACCAGTAATCCTTGAAAATCGCCGTCACTTGAAGCGCGATGAGCAGCGCCAGCAGGCGAGGCAAGCGGTCGAGGGCGGCGTTCCAGATCCGCAGGTCCCGGTCGGGCCGGCGAAACATCGCGGCCCCCGATCCGCGAAGCGGGTTCCAGGCGGTGTCGACGGTGCGGTTCATGCGGTTTCCACCCCCGGCATCCGCGTCAAATCCTCAAGCCGCGCAATGGAGAAAAAGGGCCATCCGCGCGCTTCAAATGACCGTTCCCACGCCGCCAGGGCCTTGGCTTCTTCCCCGCGCGGCTGCGTTTCCCGGATGTGAATGTGGCAGGGAACCATCCGCCGGGCGGCCAGGATGTCCAGCGACCCGATCGCCTCGGGGGAAGCCGCCGGGCTGACGATGACGCAAAACACGCCCGGCTCGTAGCGCTCCGCCGCCGCCGTCGCCAGGGCCGCCAGCGGTTCGCGGCCGTCGGCTTCCACGTCGATCAGGTGATCCAGCAGATCTTCCCGCGATACCGGCGTCCGCTGCCCGCCGAACAGGACGGGACCGCCCCGGCCGATGGACACGAATCCCACCGGCATGCCGCGCTTCAGACCCAGATCCAGCACCGACGCCGCCGCCGAGACGGCCAGCTCGAATCCTTCCGCCGTCCGGTAGGCGGACGACTGGCGGTCGAGCAGCACGACCAGTCGCGGCAGCGATTCCCGTTCGAATTCCTTCGACTTCCATTCGCCGGTCCGGGCGGTGGCGTTCCAATGGATGCGGGACAGGCGGTCGCCGTGGATGTATTCGCGCACGCCGTCGATCTGCGTCGTCTCCCGCGCCCAGAGGGCCGACGTCGTGCGCTGGTAGACGCCGGTACGGGCCATGCGCACCGGCGACCATTCCCTGAGGTCGACGGTGCGGGGCAGCACCTTGACGGTCATCGGGATGTCGCAGGAGCCCCGGTGTTCGAACAGGCCGAACACGTCGCGGGTGGAGACCACCGTCGGCAGGAACCGGTAGGTTCCGCGCCGCAGGGGCGCCGTCACGTACTCCACCACCCCCCGCCGGCGGTAATCCGGCACGCAGGAAAGTTCGTACTCCCGCACTTCGCCTCCCGATTCGCGGACAATCTTTTCCCGCACGATCAGATACGGCAGCGGCCAGTACCCGGGCACCTGGATTTTCAGCCTGACGTGCAGCCGGGCGCCGGCCACAAGCCTCGGATTGGCCGCGAATTCCCCTTCCAGCGTCCGTTCCGCCTGCACGCGGGTTACGCCGCTCCATCGTCCCAGCAGCAAATAAACGGCCAGGCCGTTCAGCATCGCGAACAGCATCAGCGACGTCTTGCCGCCCTGCATCAGGAGATACAAAAGCGAAGCCGCATACAGGCCCGCACCCAGCCACAGCCGGCGCGGCCTGGACCGAAGCCGGCTCATGTCAACGCTCCGATCCGACCGGCACCGGGAGGCGGTGCATCAGCTCATCCAGCACCGCCCGCGGCGTCAGGCCGTTCATTCTCGCTTCGGCGCGCAGATGCATGCGGTGGCCGAGCACCAGCGGCGCCAGCGCCTTGACGTCATCGGGGATGACGTAATTGCGCCCGGCGAGGAGCGCCCGCGCCCGCACCGCGGCGGACAGCGCCACCGCCGCCCGCGGGCTGGCCCCCAGCAGGACGGCGGGATGGGTCCGCGATTCCCGGATCAGGCGAAGCAGGTAGTCGGCGACGTCGTCCTCGATATGTACCTGGGACGCCAGCTCCTGCATCCGGATGACGTCGTCCAGGGAAGCCACCGGCTCCAGGGCGTCCGCGGAGCGCTCCGCGGCCGGTTCCAGCACGAGCCGCTTTTCCGACGCCTCGTCCGGATAGCCCAGGGAAATTTTGAGCAGAAACCGGTCCAGCTGCGCTTCGGGCAGGCTGTAGGTTCCCTCGAATTCGATGGGATTCTGCGTGGCAAACAGCATGAACGGGACGGGCAGCGGATGGGATTCGCCGTCCACCGTCACATGCCTTTCTTCCATGGCTTCCAGCAGGGCCGATTGCGTCTTGGTGGTCGCCCGGTTGATCTCGTCGACCAGCACCAAATTGGCCATGATGGGACCGGGACGGAACCGGAATTGCTCTTCCTTCGGATGGTAGATGCTCACGCCGGTGATATCGGTCGGGAGCAGATCGGGGTTGCACTGGATGCGGTGGTAGGCGCCGCCGATCGATCTGGCGAGGGATTTGACCAGCAGCGTCTTGCCGGTGCCCGGCACGTCCTCGATGAGGACGTGTCCGCCGGCCACCAGCGCGATGAGGAGCCAGTCGATGACGTCCCGCTTGCCGTAAATGCACGCTTCCATGTTGCTGCGGATCCGATTGGCCGCTTGCACCGCCGTTTGCGTGTCCATTCGTCTCATCCTCTCCCGTCCCGCAATCCGTTCCCGCCAGGCGGAGCGGTTTCCATACTGTCATGTGGAAATATTATACCTGAACGAGCAAAGCCTCGTAAATTTGAGAATCCCACAAAAAACCCGGCAATTCCGCCAAAACCGCTTTGGCCGCGATTTCCCGCATCCCCCCGAAAAATGATAAACGGACGATCGGGACATCCGGTTTGACCTTTTGTCCCGACCGTCCGTCCTGGCCGGTTCCGGCCGCGTCATCCCTTCGGCCGCACGAACAGGGCCGCGATGAACGAGAAAATGATCGCCGCGGAGATGCCCGCGCTGGTCACTTCGAAAATGCCGGTGATGACGCCGATCCATCCGTCCCGCTCCAGCTCCGTGAGCGCGCCGTGCACCAGGGCGTTGCCGAAGCTGGTGATGGGCACGGTGGCGCCGGCGCCCGCGAATTCGATGAGGGGGTCGTACCATCCGATGCCGTCCACGATCGCCCCCAGGACCACCAGGGTGGTCATGGCATGGGCGGGCGTCAGCCTGGCGACGTCGAACAGCAGCTGACCGAGCGCGCAGATGCCCCCGCCGACCAGAAATGCCCAGACGTACTGCAGCCACGCGTCCATGCGCACTTCCTCCCTTCGGTTTCCCGTCGGTGCCGTTCGTTCCCGCTCACCTCATTATTTGTCCGTTCGGCGAACTTTATGAATCAGGCCCCGTTGCACGCACAAATGGGTTTTCGCCCACATAAAATGTAGGGACGCCGCCGCGGCGGTTTTTCCGAAAGCCACAGCCCGGCGGCGCGCCGTTTCCCGGGAGGTGTTCCCCAGTGTCCGGCCTGTTTGCGGCGGCGGTCCTGTTCCTCAAGCAGCTGTCCACCCTGGTATCCTACGTGAAAAACAACGCGTTTCCGCAGCCACTCAGCGAAGAGGAAGAAGCGATGCACCTTAAGCGGATGATGGAAGGCGACCAGGATTCGCGCAACGTCCTGATCGAGCACAACCTTCGCCTGGTTGCGCACATCGTCAAAAAGTTTGACAATACGGGAGAGGACCTGGAAGACCTCATTTCCATCGGCACCATCGGCCTCATCAAAGCCATCGAGAGCTACTCCCCCGGCAAGGGAACGAAACTGGCCACCTACGCGGCCCGCTGCATCGAGAACGAAATCCTGATGTACCTCCGCTCCCTCCGCAAGACCCGCAAGGACGTGTCGCTGCACGACCCGATCGGCCAGGACAAGGAAGGCAACGAAATCACCCTGTCCGACATCCTCGGCACGGAACCGGACGAAGTGGTGGACAAGGTGCAGCTGAAGATCGAGAAAAGCAAGATCTACGAAAACATGGACATTCTGGACGAGCGCGAGCAGGAAGTCATCCGCGGCCGGTTCGGCCTGGACGGGGGCGGCGGCGAACGGACGCAGCGGGAAATCGCGCGGGAACTGGGCATATCCCGATCCTACGTGTCGCGCATCGAGAAGCGCGCCCTGATGAAGCTGTACCACGAATTTTACAAATCGAAAAAATGATCCGGATGCTTTCCCGCCCTGCCAAAAACCGCCCGGGCAAAAATCCGCAAGAAACCGGCGGCGACGGTTGCTTCCGGAAGAACGGCTTTCTTATAATAACGGAGAAAGATTTTGCGCGCCGGTTTGCCGAAGCCGCAGGCCGGACGCGGCAACCGGAACGGATCGGGGTGTTTTCGTGACCGTCATCGTCTATGACCTGGAAATGTCCGTGCGCCGCAAGAAGGAACAGGTGGCGGAAATCATCGAGTTCGGCGCCGTGAAAGTCGTTGTCCGGAACGGGCGGCCGGAGGCGGCGGATACCTTTCAGACGTTCGTCCGGCCGGTGGTATCCCCACGGCTGACCGAAGACACCACCCTTTTCACCGGCATCCGGCAGGAACAGGTGGAGAACGCGCCGATCCTGGCGGAAGCCATCCGCCGGTTTACGGACTGGATCGGCACGACCGAATATTACCTTTGCTCCTGGGGGCCGGACGACCGCCGGCAGCTGATCGCGGAATGCAAGCGTCACGGCATTCCGCTGGATTGGATGATCAACCACAACGACCTGCAGCGGCTGCTGTCCAAGGAGCTCAGGCTGGAGAAGCACCAGCAGATCGGCCTCATGAATGCCCTCGAGATGCTGGGGATTCCGTTTACGGGTTCGCATCACCGGGCCCTGGACGACGCGATCAACACCGCGCGGATTCTGCTGAAGATGTACGACCGGCTGCAGCTGAAGAAAAACCGCCTGTCGGAGTACGCGGACCCGGAATCCGAAGTGGTTTACAGCACCGGCCATTTCGCCAATCAGCCTTTCGCCGGACTTTCCGCCCTGCTGGCCGAGAGGGACTGAAGCGAAAGCGCGGACAAGCCCTGTAATCCGGCGGTGCTCACGGGAGTGTCAGGCCGGGGCAATCGCCGGCGGTCCGGACCCGCGGGGCCGTCCCGGATGAGGGCCCGGCGGTAGCCAATCTGTCGAACCGTGTGGTAAACTTTGAACATGCGGATTTTTACGGCTCACCAAAATAAGCGGACATCCTGGAAACGGAGGAACCCCACATGGCCCGCAAAATGCGCTCGGACATGATCAAGAAAGGCTTCGACCGCGCGCCCCACCGCAGCCTGCTCCGCGCGGCGGGCGTCCGGGAGGAAGACTTTGACAAACCGTTCATCGCGGTGGTCAATTCCTACGTGGACATCGTTCCCGGTCACGTGCACCTGCAGGAATTCGGGCAGTTGGTGAAGGAAGCGATCCGCGAAGCCGGCGGCGTGCCGTTCGAATTCAACACCATCGGCGTGGACGACGGCATCGCCATGGGCCACATCGGCATGCGCTACTCCCTTGCGAGCCGCGAACTCATCGCCGACTGCGTGGAGACGATGATCAACGCCCACTGGTTCGACGGCATGGTGTGCATCCCCAACTGCGACAAGATCACGCCCGGCATGATGATGGCCGCCCTGCGCGTCAACATCCCGACCATCTTCGTCAGCGGCGGTCCGATGAAAGCGGGCGTCATGCCCGACGGACGCAAGGTCTCCCTCACCAGCGTGTTCGAGGGGGTCGGCGCCCTCCAGGCGGGCACGATCGACGAGAAGACGCTGCTCGAACTCGAGCGGTACGGATGCCCGTCCTGCGGCTCCTGCTCCGGCATGTTCACGGCCAACTCGATGAACTGCCTGGCCGAAGCCCTCGGCCTCGCCCTGCCCGGCAACGGCACCATCCTGGCCGTGGATCCGGCGCGAAAAGAGTTCGTGCGCCAATCCGCCAGGCAGCTCATGAAGCTCATCGAAATGGACCTCAAGCCGCGGGACATCGTGACGGAGAAGGCCATCGACAACGCCTTCGCCCTCGACATGGCCATGGGCGGATCGACCAACACGGTGCTGCACACCCTGGCCATCGCCCATGAGGCGGGCATCGACTACCCGCTGGAGCGGATCAACGAAGTGGCCAACCGGGTGCCGCACCTGGCCAAGCTGGCGCCGGCGTCGGACGTCCATATCGAGGACCTGCACGAAGCGGGAGGCGTCAGCGCCATCCTGAACGAGCTCCTGAAAAAACCGGGCGCCCTGCACGGCGACTGCGTCACCGTCACCGGCAAGACGCTCCGGGAAAACGTGGAAGGCTGCGAGATCAAAAATCGCAACGTCATCCGGCCGCTGGACAATCCTTACAGCGAAAAAGGCGGCCTGGCGGTCCTGTTCGGGAATCTGGCGCCGAACGGCGCGATCATCAAGGTGGGCGCGGTGGACCCCTCCGTCGGCGGTTATCACCGGGGGCCGGCCATCTGCTTCGATTCCCAAGACGAAGCCCTCGCGGGCATTGCGAACGGCAAGGTGAAGGAAGGCCATGTGGTCGTCATCCGCTACGAAGGGCCGAAGGGCGGCCCCGGCATGCCGGAAATGCTCTCCCCGACGTCGATGATCGTCGGCATGGGCCTGGGCGCCAAGGTCGGGCTCATTACCGACGGGCGCTTCTCCGGCGCCACCCGCGGGATCTGCATCGGCCACATTTCGCCGGAAGCCGCGGAAGGCGGTCCGATCGCCTTCGTCCAGGACGGAGACATGATCGAGCTTGACCTGAACAACCGCAAAATCACCCTTGAGGTGAGCGACGAAGAGCTCGAGCGGCGCCGGGCGAACTGGAAAGGCTTCGAGCCCAAGGTCAAGAGCGGATATCTTGCGCGCTACTCCATGCTGGTCACGTCCGCCAGCACCGGCGGCGTCATGAAAATCTGAAATAGCGATCCCCGGGATCGTCACAGGGACGCGGTTTCCGTTTCCGCCGGCTCCGGGTCTGCGGCAGACCCGGGACCGGCGGTTTGTTGTTTCAGCGCCCGGCGGGCGGAACGGACCGGTCCGTTTTTCCATTTCAGCAGTTCTTCGACAGGCATGAACACGATTTTCGGCTCCAGCTTGAACCGCTCCGTGCGCCGTGCGCCTTTGGAACGGAAAACCGCGATCAAGAGGTGCTGATAGAAACCGAACAACCGTCGGGCCCATCCGCTCTCCAGGTCAAACACCCTGAATCCGAGGGCCTCCGTTCCTTTGTGGATGAGCGTGATCCCGAACACGCCGCGGATGCTTTCCCGGTCCGGCATCCTTTCGTATTCCGCGGCCAGTTGGGGCAGCATCTCTTCCCCCACGCGGATGAGACGAAGGGCCGTGTGGATCTCCGATTTGGACGCCGCGCTCAGCCTGAACAGCATCCGGTTGTCGAAATGCATCTCGATCACCTTGTCGCCCCGCCTGAGCACACCGCCGTTTTCCAGCGGCAAATCCCGCCCCATGTACCGCGTGATCCGGTAATGGAACGAGGAACCGTCGCCCAGCGGGCGAAGACGGAAGATCAGGTGATACAGCTTTTCCCACACCATCCAGACCGCAACCAGCAGCTGTTTGCCGATGCCGACCCCCGCCAGAGGGTCGTCTTCCTTTTCGGCTTCCGGCCAGGAAGCGCGCTTTTTCTTGGACGCTTCCGTCAACGCGATCATCTCCTCCATGTGGACAAAGCGATATCCCAGGCGGGCGGCGTCGTCCATGAGCTTCTCCAGCGCCAGCAGCATGTTCGCCGGCGCCTCTTCGTCCGCGCCGAAGGTGTCTCCCCGGTCGTGGAGCAGGAACACCTGGCCCGGCTTCAGCTTTTTCCGCATCCGGGCGTACAGCCGGTCCGGTCCGACCCTGCGCCGCCAGTCCCCGAACATGGACGTCCAGAGAACGATTTGCAGCTTTCCCGTGATCGCGAAGTCGAATACGTTTACGATCCCCCAGGGCGGACGGTAATACTTCGGGGTTTCCCCCGTAATGGATTCGATAATGGCGCATGTGCGCTGCACCTGCCGTCTGACCGTTCGCGGCCGGAGAAACCAGTTGGGCAGGTGGACATAATTGTGGATGCCGATCACGTGGCCTTCTTCGTGCATCCGCCGGATCAGCTCCGGGTGGCGTTCCGCGTGGGCGCCCACCACGAAAAACGTCGCCTTCGCCCCGTAGCGCTTCAACAGATCCAGCAGCCGGGGCGTGTAGACCGGATCCGGCCCGTCGTCAAAGGTCAGCGCGATTTCCCGCTCCGCCAGCCCTTTCCGGAACGCGCGGAACCCGAACAGGCGGCTCACCAGAGCCGGCAAAAAGGCATAAAGGGTAAAAAAATAAAAGCCCCACACCAGAAATTTGTCCATGCCTTCCTCCGCGAAAATCGCCGCGTACCCGCGGTCGCGGCTGTCGTTTTTCGCCTGCGGAATCTATTTTAGCACAGCCCGTAAAAATTGGGGACGTGCGTTTCAGCCGCACGGGTGGTTTTGCCGGCGTCCGATCATGTAACATGGTACCATGAAGAAGATTCCGCACGGAGTGAAGGAGGACGGCAGCCGTCTATGATCGAATGGTACAAAAAATATTGGCGCACCGCCTTCGACATCGCGGTGCTGGCGTTTACGGTCTGGCTGGTGATGTACGTCTTCAGCTTCCTGTACCGGATCGCCGCGCCGGTGTTTCTGTCCTTTCTCGTTTTTCTGATCATCGAACCGCCGGCCCGACGCCTGCACCGTCTGGGGATGCGCAAGTCCGTCGCATCGGCGGTGAGCACGCTGATGTTCATTCTTGTCATCCTGGCCGTGCTCGTGGGAATCGGCTACATTTTCGCCTGGCAGATCGGCGAGTTGCAAAAAAGCCTCCCTGGCATCCAGGCAACCGTGCAGGAAAAGGCGGCTTCCCTGACGGCGGTCTTGCAGGAACGCCTGGAAACGCTGGACCCGGCGCTCACCGATAAAGTGAACGAAGCGATCGCCTACGTGACCGCGTTGTTCAGCCGGCTGGCGGCGACCTTTTTGAACTGGTTCGTGAGCCTTTTCTCGTCGCTGTCCACCTTCATTGTCCAATTCGTCATCGCCATCGTCCTGGCCTATTTTCTCAGCGTGGAAATCGATTCCTGGAAAAAAATCGCCTCCGAGCGGTCGCCAAAATCGCTGCAGAGGGCGTTTGCCTTTCTGCGGGAGCACGTGTTCCGGGGCATCGCCGCGTATCTCAAGGCGCAGGCGACGCTCATCGGCATTACGTTCGTGATCATTCTGGCCGCCTTGTCGGCCCTGGGCATTCCCAACGCGCTGGCCATCGCGCTGATCGCCGGCATCCTCGACGTGCTGCCGTTGCTTGGGATCGGAACGCTGTTTGTTCCCTGGATCGGGTATTTGTTTCTGACCGGGGAGACCTCCCTCGCCCTTTGGCTGACCGGCCTGTTCGCCGTCGTCTCCGGCGTGCGGCAAATCCTCGAACCCCGCATCACCGGCCAAAAAATCGGCGTTTCCGCCTTCACCATGCTATCGTTCATGATCATTTCCCTGTCGCTGTTCGGCGTGGTGGGGCTGGTGCTGGCTCCCGTCCTTGTCATCCTGCTCAAGGCGTGCTACGAACACGGCTATCTGCACCGCTGGATCCGTTTTCCGAAGGAGGATTTTGCGGTCTCCCCGTTCCAGCCGGCGGACGCTTCCGCTTCCGGGAACGGAGACGCCCGGCGGGAATAAAGCGCGTGTCACAATCAAAACGAATGTTCGCCAAGCAGTTCGGCCATGAGATCGCCGAACACCTGAACGGCGCGGTTTCTCAGTCCGGCCGGCTGATCCTCGATGAGCACAGCCGCCGCGTAACGCGGGCGGGTGAGCGGCCCGTATCCGACGAACCAGTGGTGGTGGCGCGGCGGACCGGAAAGACCGGTTTCCGCCGTGCCCGATTTGCCCGCGACCTTCCCCCCGAGACGGGCCACCGCTTCCGATGCGGTCCCTTCGGCGACCACCGATTCCATGGCGTCGAGGAGGAAGAGGGCGGTTTCCCGGCGGATGGCGCCCTTGGGGGAAGGCGCGGTTTGAATGGGAAGACGCGTGAGCAGCCGGCCGTCCGCAAAGCGGATTTCACTGACGAGGCGGGGCGCCCGCACCTTGCCGCCGTTCAGCAGGGTGACGACCAGGTTGGCCGCCTGCAGCGGCGTCACGCGCACGTCCCGCTGGCCGATTCCCGCGCCCGTCCGCACCCCGCCGTCCTTCCCGTCGTCCGGCGACGCGAACACGGCCCCCGCCTCTTCCTCCGGGAGCAGCCGCAACGGACGGCCGTCGACAAAACGCTCCGTATGCCAGCCGACCCGCCGCGCGAGGCCGAGCCTTTCCGCCGTATCCTCCAGCGCCCGCCCGTCCATCCGCTCCGCCATGGCGGCGAACGCCACATTGCACGATTGGGCGTAAGCCTGTTTGGCATCCAGAACGCCGTGCCCTTCCCTCTTCCAGCACTTTAGTCCGTAACGCCCGTAACGGCCGTCGCAGCGAAACCGCTCGCCTTTCCGCGCCGCTCCCGTCTCCAGCGCGGCGGCCAGCGTCACCGTCTTGAACACCGACCCCGGCGGATAACCGGTGAGGGCGTGGTTGCGTGCGTCCGTCCCGGGCTTTCCGATGCGGCTTGGATCGAAGATGGGGCGCGACACCATCGCCAGGATGTCGGCGTTTGCCGCATCCAGCACGACCACCGCGCCCGCCCGGACGCCCGCCCGGTCCAGAGCCCGTTCCGCAGCCCGCTGCACACGCCGGTCGATGGTGGTTCGCACCATCAGAGGAAACGTGCCGCCCCCGGGTCGCACCAGGCGCAGGCCGAGGCCGGCCATGTCCCTGCCGCCCGCGGTGCGGTGACGGACGGCCAGGGTCGGTCCCGCGCCGTGCAGGAAACGGTCAAGGGACCTTTCCAGCCCGGAACCGCCCATCGGTTCCCACGGAGCCAGCCGTCGGCGTCCGATCCTGCCGCCGTACAGGGCGGCCATCCGCTCCGGGTCCTGGGAAACATAGCCGATGGCGTGCAGCGGTTCCAGGTCGGCGGCGTACCGCCGGACGAAGGGGAGCGCGTACACGCCCGGAAGGGCCAGCCTTCGAATGGCCTCCGCCTGCGCCCCGGTCAGGGCCTGCGGACGGCCGACCGCGCCGTCGCCGGACCAGAAGGCCGGCCCGCGCAGAGACTGGAGCCAGCCGGCCAGGCGTTCCGGTTCCGTCCCGAGCGCTTCGGCGAGGCGCCCCAGCGCTTCCCTTTCCAGCCTGCGGCCCGACACGGCGCGGGGAAACACCGCCATCCCCTGCGCCGGAACTCCCGTAAGCGGCCTCCCTTCCCGATCGAGAAAACGCCCCCGGCCGGTGTCGAGCACGAGGGCGTCGACCCGCTGCCTCACCGCCGCCGAAGCCCATGCCGTCCCGGCGCCGCGGCTTTCCGCCGGGCCAAGCTGCAGCCAGAGCAGGCGGGCAAGCAGGACGGCAAAACCCGCGGCAATCGCCACTAGCAGCAAAAAAAGCCGCCTGAGCCGGACGATCTCGCCCAAAGCGGCATCCCCCTCCGCACGATGGTTTTTCGCTCATGGCTTCGCATTTTTCCATTCTTTCCAGCCGGGCGAAAAACCAACCGCAGCGGCCGGGCGATTTCCCGTTGTTCATGATGATTGGCCTGCGCCGGCGCAGGCCATTCGCGTCGTGTTCGTTCGTCAGTTGATCGTGAACTTGGACAGCGACTCCCGAAGCCCGCGTGAAGCCGCTTCCAAACGGCTCGAAAGCCGGACCAGCTCGTCCGACACGTTTTGCTGCTCGTGGCTGAGGGAAGCGACTTCCTCGGAGGTGGCCGAAGACTCTTCCGCCACCGCGCTGACGTTGGTCATGGCCAGGTTGAGGGCGTGCTGCGCCTCTTCCAGGCGCCCCACCGCCGCCGTTGCCTGCTCCAGCCGCTGCACGAAATCGTTCATGCGCACCCGCACGTCGGCGAAGATCTCGGTTGCTTCGCGCACGGACGCGATCTGCTCCTGGAACAGCGGATTCGCTTCGGCCATGACGCCGACGGTCTCGTCGATTTCCCGCTGGATGTTCTCCACGATTTCCCCCACGACCCCGATGGATTGCCGCGATTGGTCGGCCAGCTTGCGGATCTCGTCGGCGACCACCGCGAATCCCTTGCCCGCCGCGCCGGCGCGGGCCGCCTCGATGGTGGCGTTGAGGGACAAGATGTTGGTCTGTTTCGTAATGTTGTTCAGCACCTCGAGGATCTGGCGGATCGAACCCGTGCTTTCCTTGAGTTTCTCCACCCTGGCCGTCATCGAGCGGGTCATTTCTTCGGTGCGGGCGGTCTTGGTGAGCAGTTCCGCCATGTACTCCGCTCCCCGCCGGCCCGAGTCCTCCACGATGGCGGCGGCCTGGCCCATTTCCTCGTTCTCCCGGATGACCGCCTGCACCTGCCCGCCGATGTGCGCGGTCATTTCGGTGCCCCGCTCGGATTCCGTCGCCAGGTTGGTCGCCCCTTTGGCGATTTCCTCGGTAGCGACGGCGATTTCTTTGGCGGACGCCGCCGTCTTGCGGGACGCCTCCGCAAGCTCCGCGGCGGTGTCCAGCACCTCGTCCGCGATCCGGTTGGTCTGCCGCACGAGCTCCGTGATCTGTTCCATCATCCGGTTGAAGCTCTCCGACACCTGGCCGATTTCATCCCGCTGCCGGATGCTGCTGCGAACGGTGAGGTTGCCCTTCTCGCCCTCGTTCATCAGCCGGCGCAGCCTGCGCAGGGGACGGCCGACCATCCACATGACCAGGAAACCGATGCCCGCCGCGATCAGAATCGAAACGACGGTCACCAGAACCGTCACATTGCGGATGCTGGCCACATCCTTGACCAGCTCGGCCACGGGAACGTTCGATACGAGCAGCCAGCCGTTCAGGGACAACTCCCCCGCGACGGCCAGCATGGATTCGCCGTCGATTTCCAGCGTGGCGGAGCTGCCGGCTTCCGGAATTTCGTATGTATAATCCGTTCCGACCTCTTCCGGTTCCGTGGAATACACCACGCGATATCCGGATTCCAGGGGCGCGACCAGCCGGGTCACGCTGCCTTCGCCTGTAGAAACGCCCAGGAGCGGGGTCTCCAGAACGTCTGCGAAAATTTCAACGGCGAGATAGGCCGGCGTGCCGGTAAACACGGAAACGGCACGGGTGACGGCAATGGTGGGGCGCTCATATTCCTGTGTGAGCCCGTTCATCATGGTGGGCACCCACATCACCCTGCCGCCCAAATCCAGCACTTGCTGGACGAACGGCAGATCCCACATGGCCGCCCGGTCGGGCGTGCGGTTGAGGGTCGTCGACGCGATCACCGGTACGCTGTCGTCCGCCGAAACGATGTACAACCCCGCCACCCTGTCATCGCTGAGGCGCTGGGCGTTGAACAGATTGACGATATCGCGCTGGGCCACATAACGGTCGTAATCCGTGGCCGATGGCGCAAACGCCATGTTCAAAGCGCTGATAAAGTCCTGGTTGGAAATGAGCTGCATGGTCTGCTGCTCGTAGCTTTGCAGCAGCTGATCGATGCGCGCCGCGGCCTGCAGGGCCGTGGCGATGTTGGATTCCGCCACCTTGTTGCGGATGATCGTTTCCGACTGGTCGAGCGAAAACACGCCGAGGGAAACGACGCACAACAGAAAGCCCGCGAAGATGACCAGGAACAGTTTCACGCCGACGAAGCGCAAGGGATTGAAGCCGAGCCCCGCCGGCAAAAGCCTTTTGCCCGTCGTGCCCATCCGTCCGCTCCTCCCGAAGGAAAATTTTCCAAAAGGCTTATGTCTTAATTATATCGGAAAAGAACTAAAAAAAAAAAAATAATAAAAAAAATTCAAACAATGATAGAGATAGACGCCGGATAAAAAAAGATCCCCGCCGGCGGGCGCGGAAACCTCCGTTCCCGCCGGCGGGGCGCGGTGCTATTGCCCCTGCTGCTGCTGTTGCTGCAGCTTCCGGGCGTTTTCCTCGCTGATCCGGATGTTCCGGTTGTGCTGGCTGAGGGTCGAAGCAAACAGGTGCTCGCCGGAGCCGTCTTTTTTCGTAACATAATACAGATAGTCGGTCTCCGCCGGATAAAGGGCCGCTTCGATGGATTTGAGGCCGGGCGCGGCGATGGGCCCTGGCGGAAGTCCCTTGTGCTGATAGGTGTTGTACGGGCTGTCCACCTTGAGGTCCTCTTCCAGCAGCCTTTCCTTGGGCTCGTCCAGCACATACTGGATCGTCGCGTCGATTTGCAGCGGCATCCCTTTCTCCAGCCGGTTGGCGATGACGCTGGAAACGAGGGGCCGCTCCTCGTCAACGGCCACTTCGCGTTCGATCAGCGAGGCGATGGTCAGCAATTCATGAAGCGTAAGTCCCCGCTCTTCCATTGTCTCCAGCCAGTCTTCCGGCAGGCTGCCGAGCTTGCGGTCCAGTTCCGCCAGCATGCGCCGGATGATGTCCTCCGCCGTGCTGCCGGTCCGCATTTCATAGGTGTCCGGAAACAGATACCCCTCCAACGGCTCGATGATGCCGGCGTCCGCCGGAATGGCCCGCACCCATCCGAATTCGGCGAAGCGGGAAAGGTCCCTTGCCGCCCGCAAAAATTCGTCTTTGCCGACCGCGCCGGCCTTCTCCAGCCGGTCCGCCATCTGCCGGATCGTAAGCCCTTCCGGAATCGTGAAGCGGAACGTGGCGGGCGCCACCGTCTCCCCTGCGTTGAGCTTGCGGACGATTTCCTCGCGGCTTGTCCCGGGGGCAAATTCGTAAATGCCCGCCTGAAACCGGCTACCTTCGCCCGTCCACTTCAGCCAGGCGGCAAACAGCCAGGCGTCGCGGATCAAACCGTGCCGTTCCAAAAGCTCGGCCACCTGCTGAGCGCGCATGCCCCTTTCCACCGTCACCCGCACCGGCGCGTCGCCGGGAGCCGGCGGCCGCAGCCCGTTCCAGACGTAATACAGGACGCCCGCCGCCGAAAACAGCACCAGTCCCAGGGCGATGAAAAAGGACCACATCACGGGATGCCAGTTTTTCTTCTTCCGCCGGGCCTTGGGGGGAGTCTCCCCGTCTCCCGCCGGCGCGCGGACAGCCGGCGCGTCCGCGTGACGATCGATGTCCAACGTCTTCCCTCCCGAAACCATGGGAACCGAAACATGCGGCAATCGGAAAAGAGCGGTTGCCCGCTCTTTTACGGATCGATCCGTTTTGGGGCGGATTCCGCGCGGGCCGGTCCGGTTCCCCGGATCCGGTTCCGAGGGTCCGGTTCCCCGTCTTTCCCGCTTACGGAACTTCGTCCCCGCCGAACATGAGATCGTCGTACGCCTCTGCCACGCTTTCCCATTCCCCGTCGTCTTCCACGGTTTCCAGCTGCGGCTCCCCGCCGGGCGACTCCACGATCCGCATGACTTCAATTTCGTCATCCCGCATCATGGCTTCCGTCTGCAGGATGGCGTACCGGCGGCCGCCCACGGTCAGTTCCGCCAGCAGGCGGTACGTCTCCGCGTCCTTGCCGTCCTCGGTGAGCGTCACCCATTCTCCGAACCGCTCGCGCAGGTTCTCCATCGCTTGCGGCCCTCCGTCAACGGTCCGGCGCGGCGTCGGCTTCCGCTTCCGGTTCGTCCAGTTCTTCCATCAGCGTGTTGAACGTTTCCTCGACGATATCCCATTCTTCCTCGTCCTCGATGGGATACAGCCGCAGCTCGTCGCCGTCGTCTTCCTCGTAGCGGAACGCGTAGACTTCCTGCTCCTCTTCGGCGTCCGGGTCCTCGTCGGCCGGAACCACCATCAGGTACTTGCGGCCCGTGCCGTCGTCCAGCTCGAAGCGCATGATCACCTCGAAGGCTTCCTCGTTGCCTTCGTCGTCCGGAATGTAGATGATCTCCGTTTCGTCCCGCACGCGGACGTCATCGCTCATGGTTTTCCCCCCGTTTCCCCCGGGAATCGAGATAGTGCTGCAACATGACCGCCGCCGCCAGCCGGTCCACGACCTGTTTCCGCCTGCGCCGGCTCATCCCCGCCTCAATCAGGGTGCGTTCGGCGGTGACGGTCGTCAGCCTTTCATCCCATAACTCAACGGGCACGTTTAGTGTTTGCCGCAGCCGCTCGGCAAATGCCATGCATTTTTCGGCACCGGGGCCGAGGGTTCCGTCCATGTTGACGGGCAGTCCCACCACGATGACATCCGCCTGGTACCGCTGTGCAAGCTCGGCGATGCGCCGGAATTCCCCGCCGTTTCCCGTCCGCTCCACGGTGCCGACAGGGCTGGCGGTCCAGCCCATTTCGTCGCTGACGGCCACGCCGATCCGGCGTTCGCCGACATCCAGCCCGAGCGCCCGCATGGTCAGCGCTGCCTTTCCAGATAAAAGCGCACCAGTTCCTCGATGAGCTCGTCGCGCTCCTTCTTGCGGATCAGGCTGCGGGCGTTCCTGTGCCGGGGTATGTAGGCGGGATCGCCCGACAGCAGATAACCGACGATCTGGTTGATCGGATGGTATTCCTTTTCCACCAGCGCGTCGTACACCGTCAGGAGGATTTCCCGGGCCGAAATTTCCTCGTGTTCGGCCTCGAGGTTGAACTTGACGGTTTCGTCCATGGCGCTGTGGTTCGCATCATCCGAAGGGATCACCGACGGCACCTCGCTTTCCGCCTTCGCCAGCGGTCTCGTCCAGCCTTGTCGCCATCCCCATCATAACATATTCCGATTGAAGCGGAAAATCCGCAGGAAAACGCGCGGAAATTCAGCCTCCCAGCTGCGCCGCCGCCAGCCGTTCCGCTTCCCGCAGCGCGTCATCCAGCCGCGACGGGTCCTTGCCGCCCGCCTGGGCCATGTCCGGCCGTCCGCCGCCGCCTCCGCCGCACATGGCGGCCAGCTCCTTGATTAGCTTGCCCGCATGGACGCCTCTCGCGACGGCGTCGGGCGTGGCGGCGGCGACGAAATTCACCCTGCCTTCCGATGACGCGCCAAGGACGATCACCGCCGAACCCAGCCGGGCCTTGAGCTCGTCGGCCATGCCGCGCAGCGCGTCGGCGCCGTCCGCCTTCACCCGCGCCGCCACGAGTTTCACGCCGGCCACCGTCTTCGCCCGTTCGGCCAGTTCGGCCGCCTCGAACCGCGCCAGCCGGCCGCGCAGCGATTCGATTTCGCGCTGCGCCTGGCGCAGCTCGCCCTGTACGGCCTCCAGGCGCTTGGGCACTTGCGCCGGGGCGCATTTCAGGGCCTCCGCCGCTTCACGCAAGGTCTTTGACTGAGCGTTCACATAGGAGTAGGCGTACCGCCCGGTCACCGCCTCCACGCGGCGGACGCCGGAAGCGATGCCGCCTTCCGAGACCAGCTTGAACATCCCGATCTGGGCGGTGTTGCGCACGTGGCAGCCGCCGCACAGTTCGATGCTGTAATCGCCCACGCTCACGACGCGGACGATGTCGCCGTATTTTTCGCCGAAGAGCGCCATGGCGCCCATCGCCTTCGCTTCCGCGAGCGGCATATGGGCGACCGTCACGTCGATGCCTCTCCAGATCTGCTCGTTGACGCGGCGTTCCACTTCCGCGATTTCTTCTTCCGTCATGGGGCCGAAATGCGAAAAGTCGAACCGCAGCCGTTCCGCTTCGACCAGCGAACCGGCCTGCGCGACGTGGTCCCCGAGCACCTCCCGGAGCGCCTTGTGCAGGAGGTGCGTGGCCGTGTGGTTGCGCACGATGTCGGCCCGGGCCTCCGCGTCGATTTGCGCAAGGACCGTATCGCCCACGCGAAGGCTTCCGCCCGTCACCGTCACGTGGTGCACATGCTGTCCCATGGGCGCCTTGCTCATCGCTTCCACCGCGGCCACGACCTCACGGCCGAGGACGCTGAGCACGCCGCGGTCGCTGACCTGTCCGCCGCTTTCCACATAAAACGGCGTCACGTCCAGGATGACCAGGGCGCGGCCGCCGTCCGGCGCCTCCTCCGCCAGGCGGTCGTCCGCCACGATGGCGATCACCTTCGCCACGGCCGTCACCGCATCATAGCCGACAAACTCGCTGGCCCCGGCGAAATCCGACAGCGGCCCGCCCTGCACCTGCATGCCGCCGGTTTCCTTCCGGGCGGCGCGGGCCCGCTCCCGCTGCTCTTCCATCGCCGACTCGAAGCCTTCCCGATCCACGGTGAGGCCCCGCTCGGCGGCGTAGTCCACGGTGAGATCCAGCGGAAAGCCGTAGGTGTCGTACAGCCGGAACGCGTCCCGGCCCGCAATGACGGTCTCGCCCCGGCTTTGGGCCTGGTCGCACAGTTCGGCCAGGATGGCGAGGCCCTCTTCCAGCGTTTCGTGGAAACGCTCCTCCTCGGTGCGGATCACCCGTTCGATGAATTCCCTTTTTTCCCGCACTTCAGGGTAGAAATCGCCCATGATCCGCCCGACCGTTTCCACCAGCTCCCACATGAACGGACGGTTTACGCCCAGCGTCCGGCCGTAGCGCACGGCGCGGCGCAGTAGCCGGCGGATGACGTAGCCGCGGCCTTCGTTGGACGGGAGCACCCCGTCGCCCACGGCGAAAGCCACCGCGCGGATGTGGTCGGCGATGACTTTAAGCGCTACATCCTTCGCTTCATCCTCGCCGTAACGCACGCCCGCGATGGCGCACATTTTTTGGATGATCGGCTGGAACAGGTCGGTGTCGAAGTTGGAATCGACGTCCTGCAGGATCGAGGCGATCCGCTCCAGCCCGGCCCCGGTGTCGATGTTCTTGCTGGGCAGGGGCGTGTAGCTGCCGTCCTTGTTGTGGTTGTATTGCGAAAAGACCAGGTTCCACACTTCGAGGTAGCGCTCGTTTTCGCCGCCCGGGTAGCACTCCGGATCGGACGGATCGCCGTACTTCTCGCCCCGGTCGTAGAAAATCTCCGTGCAGGGTCCGCACGGCCCTTCGCCGATGTCCCAGAAGTTGCCCGGTTCCTTGTAGATGCGCGACTCGGGCAGGCCGATCCTCTCGTGCCAGAGGCGGTACGCCTCTTCATCATCCGGATGGATGGTCACGGACAGGCGCTCCGGATCGAATCCGATCCATTTTTCGTCCGTCAGGAACTCCCAGGCCCACTCGATCGCTTCTTTTTTGAAATAATCGCCGATGGAAAAGTTGCCGAGCATCTCGAAAAACGTGTGGTGCCGCCGCGTCTTGCCGACGTTCTCGATGTCGTTGGTGCGGATGCACTTCTGCACGTTGGCGATGCGCGGATTGTCCGGCTTCATCCGCCCGTCGAAGTACGGCTTGAGCGGCGCCATGCCGGCGTTGATCCACAAAAGCGAAGGGTCGTTGTGCGGCACGAGCGAAGCGCTCGGCTCGATGTGGTGTCCCTTGCTGCGGAAAAAGTCCAGCCACTTGGCGCGGATTTCGGCGGCGGTGAGCGGTTTCATCGGTCATCCTCCGGTTTTCGCGATAATCGAAACGGTTCGCAAAAATAAAACGCCCGTTCGGCGTCGGAATCTCGCAGGCTAATTATAGACAACCCGTTTTTGCCGTGTCAAACGGTTTTTCGGCGGATGTAGTACGCCAACAGGTGCTGGAACACCACTTTGAGGGCGGCGTAGGCGGGCACGGCGAGGATGAGGCCGACGGCGCCCGCCAGCTCCCCGCCCACCAGCAGCACGAGGATGATGGTGAGCGGATGGATGTGCAGGGTGCGCCCCACCACCTGCGGGCTGATCACGTTGCTTTCGAGGTTCTGGCAGATGAAGTTGACCAGCGCGGCGAGCAGCACCATTTTCCATGAAATGGTGGCCGCCATGATCAGCGCGGGCAGCGCCCCCAGGAACGGCCCCAGATACGGAATGATCTCGAACAGCGCCACGAAACTCGCCATGAGGAGCGGATACGGCATGCCGATGATCAGGTAGCCGATGTAGGCCAGCACGCCCACGGCGAGCGACACGATGAACTGCCCGCGGATGTAGCTGCCCAGCGCCTGGTCGATGTCGCGGAGCAGCCGCACCACCGCGGCGCGGCGGGCGCCGGGGACGTAATGCAGGGCGGCCCGTTCGAAGAGATCCATGTCCTTGAGCATGTAAAAGGCCAAAAACGGCACGATGGCGAAAATGAACAGCGTGTTGACCATGCCGCCGATGTTGTTCAGGGAATCCGCAATCCACTCTTCGATCTGCTTTTCCATCGCGGCCAGAGACCGGTTGATGCCGTCGCGCACGCCCTGCGGCAGCCAGTGGCTGTTGTTGAAGGTGTCCATCATTTGCTGCGTTTTCATCGTCAGCTCGGGAACATGCCCGCTCAGCTCGCGGACCTGGTCCACCAGCACGGGAACGATGTTGAGCAGAAACACGGTGCAAACAAAAACAAACACGGCGTAGATGAGCAGCACCGCCGCAGTCCTCGGCACTTTCCGCCCGTGCAGAAGGGAAACGACGGGATGGAGCACGTAGGAAATGATCATCGCGATGAGGAACGGAGCGAGGACGGCTTTCAGAAAATCGTACACCGAAAGCAGCATCGGCCGCACGAGGGAGAAAAGGTGCAAAAAAAGCAGCACCAGGATTCCGTAGACGAGAAAGACGAAAAGACGGCTTTGGGCAAAACGGCGCAAGCGCATCCCCCGCTTTCGCGCGCGAGACCAGCGCGGCGGTTTCACCCAAAGTATATGTACTTGTCCCCCGGGGCCATTCTTCCCGGGAAAAGGCGAAAGACGGCCGCCTTCGCCGCGGGTTCAGTTGGCGTGAACCTGCGACTCCGCCGGACCGTCGAAGAACAGATCGTCCAGCGAACTCAAGGTGCCGTCTTCCTCCACCTGATAGGCCGACATCTTGTCGCCGTTGACGGTGAGTTCGATGAAGCAGCTCCAGCAGTAGTACTGATGCGAACCGATCTTGCCGATATCCCTCGAGTTGCAATTGGGGCATCTCATCATGGGCATTCACCTTGCTCTTTGTGGTTTCTCTCCAGCACCCGCTCGCAGGATGCGGGCACCAATATGGCGTCTTCGCCGATCACCGCTTCGGCGTCCCCCGGCAGAAACAGCCTCCGGCGGCCCTCCGTCACGTCCGCGAGGAACCCGTCCGAAAGTTCAACTCCTATCCACGGTTTATCCTCTTCCGGCCGAAAATAAACGTCGGACACCCGGCCGAGCTCCCGTCCTTCCACGGTGTAGACGGGCCTGTCCTTCAGGCGGACGGGACCGGTGTCAAACGTGCGCAGCGGGCGTTTGCCGTCCACCGTCTCCACCGCGTCCGCTCCGTCGATCATCAAGGCGTCTTCGCCCCAGGAGACGATCCTTTCCTTTCGCACGACCCGCACGGATCGCTTCGGCCAGGGAAAGGGCCGGTGGAGCACGACGCCGCAAAATCGCCACGATTCGTCGAACCAGACGTCCTGCACCCGGCCGACTTTGCCGCCGCGGGGGTGCAGCACGGGCAGACCGATCATTTGTTGCGCCTGGCGGATCAACCGGCACACTCCCGTTCGGACGCCTTCCTAAATACTTACGAAAGACGCGCCAAAATGGTTGCAACAAGTTTGGCGACCTTGGCCGCCTCTTCCGTAGTATTGCCCAAACCGAAGCTGAACCGGACGGCGGAACGGACCCTTTCATCCGGAAGGCCCATGGCGGAGAGCACGTGGGAAGGACGAAGCGATCCCGCGCTGCAGGCCGCGCCCGCGGAGACGGCCACGCCGGCGAGGTCCAGGTTCATCACCATCGTCTGCGCGGACACGCCCGGGAAGCTGACGTTCAGGATGTGCGGCGCCCGCTGTTCGGGGTGGCCGTTGACCGCCCAGGACCCCGGCGGCAGCTCGGCGGCGAAGCCGGCGAGCAGGGCGTCGCGCACGCGTTCGGTCTCGCGCGTCCGCTCCTCCCGCTCGGCGGCAGCCAGCTCCAGCGCCCGGGCGAACGCGGAGACGGCGGGCACGTTCTCCGTCCCCGCCCGGCGGCCGCGCTCCTGCGGGCCTCCGCGCAAGAGCGGCCGGAAAGGCGTACCGTCGCGGATATAAAGGAGTCCGACGCCCGGAGGACCGCCGATCTTGTGGGACGAGAAGCTCGCCAGATCCACGGGCCGGTCCGCCAGGCGGATGTCCTCATAGCCCAGCGCCTGGACGGCGTCCGTATGCATCAGCGCGCCCCGGCTGCGGGCGACGGCTCCGATCTCCTCCACCGGCTGCCGCGCGCCGGTTTCGTTGTTGACGGTCATGACGGAGACGACGGCGGTCCGTTCGTCGATGGCCGCCTCCGCGTCGGCGACCCGGACAAGGCCGTGTTCGTCCGCGGGCAAAAACGTCACGCGAAAGCCTTCTTCCTGGAGGCGCCGGCACGTCTCCAGCACCGCGGCGTGCTCGACCGCGGTCGTCACGATGCCGGTCCGCCCCCGTTCCCGCTGGGCCAGGGCGGCGCCCAGAAGGGCGGCGTTGTCGCTTTCCGTGCCGCCTCCGGTAAACACCAGTTCGTGCGGATGGCAACCGAGGAGCGCCGCGATCCGGTCGCGGGCGCCGGTCAGAATCCTGCGGGCGGCGCGCCCGCAGGCGTGCACGCTGGACGGATTGAGCGGCCCGCTCCGGACGGCGTCCAGGTAGGCTTCCAGAGCAGCGGGGTGCATGGGGGTCGTCGCCGCGTGGTCAAAATAAATCGGTCTCGTCATGCGTTACTCCCCTGACGCCCAAACACCGCGGCGCGCGGCGGGGATCAGATGTAGAACATGTAGCCTTCCGAATGGCGGCCGTCGTCCCGGTACTGGATCAGGTCGCGGAGCGTGGTGGAATCCAGCACCTGGGCGATGCTGTCCCGGATGCGCAGCCACAGGTCGCGCTTCGCCGGGTCGTCTTCCTCCGTGAAATCCACCGGGCTGATCGGTCCTTCCAGGATGCGGATCACGTCCCCGGAGGTGATCTTCTCCGGCTCCCTGGTAAGCACGTACCCGCCGAAGGCGCCGCGCACGCTTTTCACCAGCCCGGCGTTGCGCAACGGAGCGACCAGCTGTTCCAGGTAGTGCTCCGACAGCCCGTTTTTCTCGGCGATGGTTTTGAGCGAGACTGGACCTTCGCCGTATTTCGCGGCGAGCTCCATCATGATGGTCAGGCCGTAGCGGCCTTTGGTGGAGATTTTCACCAGTCCGGCACCTCGTTCCCGTATAGTTCCCCGGCGTTCGCTTTTGTCAGCGTTCGCTTTTGTCACGGATTTGGTTTATAGTAAGAGTATCTCCGTTTCATAGCTATGATATCATATCATATCCGGTGGAAAAGTGGGCAATCAATATTTTTCGGGGGTGATTCCGATGTCCGCACCGCACCGGACGGATCCCGCATCGACCCGAGTCGTCGTCGGCATGTCCGGGGGCGTCGACTCTTCCGTCGCCGCGCTTCTTCTCAAGCGGCAGGGCTACGACGTCATCGGCATGTTCATGAAAAACTGGGACGAGACCGATGAAAGCGGCGTCTGCGCCGCGGACCGGGACGCCGAAGACGTCCGCCGCGTATGCGACCTGATCGGCATCCCCCATTATACGATCAACTTCGAAGAAGAGTATCGGCGCAAAGTGTTCGACTACTTCCTGGAAGAACACCGCAAGGGCCGCACGCCCAATCCTGACGTGCTGTGCAACCGCGAGATCAAGTTCGGGGAATTCCTAAGGGCCGCCCAAAGTCTCGGCGCCGACATGATCGCCACCGGGCACTATGCCCGCATAGGCTTCAAGGACGGAGAATATCGGCTGCTCCGCGGCGCCGACGCGGGCAAGGACCAGTCGTATTTCCTCCATGCGCTGACCCAGGAGCAGCTTTCCCGGGCGATGTTCCCCGTCGGCCATCTGACCAAGGCGAAAGTGCGGCGCATCGCCGAAGAAGCCGGCCTGCCCGTGGCGCGCAAGAAAGACAGCACCGGCATCTGCTTCATCGGCGAGCGGAATTTCCGCGAGTTTCTCCGCCGGTACCTGCCGGCCCAGCCGGGGGACATGATCGACCTGGACACGGGGGAAAAGAAAGGCCGCCACGAAGGGCTGATGTATTATACGATCGGCCAGCGGCACGGGCTCGGCATCGGCGGCGGCGGCACCGGCGAACCCTGGTTCGTGGCGGACAAGGACCTGGCGCGCAACGTGCTGTACGTGGTGCAGGGCCACAACCACCCCGCGTTGTATTCGGTCGGCTTGACGGCGGAAGACGTGCACTGGATCTCCCCGCGCCGACCGGAGGGCCCATTCCGCTGCACCGCCAAGTTCCGCTACCGCCAGCCCGACCAGGGGGTCACCGTGACGCCCCGGCCCGACGGGCGCTGGGACGTCGCCTTCGACGAGCCCCAGCGCGCCATCACCCCCGGGCAGGCGGTGGTGTTCTACGACGGCGAAGTCTGCCTGGGCGGAGGGACCATCGCGGAAGCGCACAAAGCGGTCCACGTCGCAAGGATCGCCGGCGCCGCCACCGGAAGTTCCGTCAATCGTACCGCACCAGCGAAAACACGCTGACGTCCTTTAGTTTCTCCCTGCCGTTCAGATAACCGAGTTCGATGAGGAACGCGGCGCCGACCACTTCGGCGCCGAGCTGTTTGAGCAGCCGCACGCACGTCTCGATGGTTCCGCCGGTAGCCAGCAGATCATCGGCCACCAGCACCCGCTGCCCCGGCCGGACGGCGTCCTTGTGGATGGCCAGCTTGTCGGTGCCGTATTCCAGGTTGTAGGACGCCTCCACCGTCTCCGCCGGGAGCTTCCCGCTCTTGCGGATCGGCACGAAGCCGACGCCGAGCTCGAGGGCCAGCGGAGCCCCGATGACGAATCCCCTTGCCTCCGGTCCCGCCACCACCTCGATCTGCCTGTCCCTGACCGCGTCCACCAGGGCCCGGATCGCCGCCCGGAAAGCCGCTCCGTCCTTCAGCAGCGTCGTGATGTCCTTGAATCGGATGCCCGGCTGCGGAAAGTCCGGGATCACCCGTATGTACTGCTTGAAATCCATGCGCGGTTTGCTCCTTTCTGACGCATGTGCTGTATGCGTGATCGCCGCTTCCGGAGCCGGCTTTCACTCCATGCGGCGCGCCTGGCGCATCCATTCCGCCAGAGCCTCCGCCGGAAGGCCGGCAAGCCGTTCGCCCGTCCACCGCCATCTGGCCTCGCGATAGCGGGCGGATTCGGCCAGTTCCCGTTTCGCCGGGGAAGGCTCCATCGTCACCCATCCGTTCTCCACGCGCAAAAAACCGAGTTCCTCGAACACGTCCCGCATGACGCGCACCACCGGCAGCGGCCAGCCGATCCGTGCGGACACCTCGCGCAGGAAGCCGTCCGGTTCGTCCGGCCAGGCGCCTTTGGCGCGGAACAGGGCGTACGCTTCCGCGAAATGGGTCCGGTCCGGAATATCCCGGCCGGCGGCGTTCCCGCCGGGCATGCCGCCGCCGATCCCGTTCCGGCCGGCCCGATCCGTCCGGTCCGCGTCGCCGGACGGACGCGTCCCGACGTGCACGTGAACGGAAGCAAGACAGTCCATGCCGGCCAGCAGCCGGGCGACCGCATCCGCCTCTGTTCCGCCTTCGGGCAGACCGCACAGCACCAGATGGCGGACCTTGCGGAACGGAGCGCGGGCGGCGGCGATTTCATCCGCTCCGGACCATCCCGCCTCCGCCGCGGCAAAAGCCGCCGCGAGACCGGCGTAACTGGCCACCGGCATCCCTTCCGGCAGCCGGCGGCGCCATGCTTCCGCCTCCAGGGCCGAATCGCAGACCAGGGCGCATCCGTCCGGAGCCGCCGCCAGAAGCTCGGCCATGCGCGCTTCGGTCAGCCGTTCGCGCCGGCGGTCCAGCACCTGCAGCCCCGCGTAGCGAATATCCCTGATCTGAAACTGCACCTGCCTTGCGCCCTGCCATTCGCCGACCGCGGCCGTTCCGAGCAGGTCCACCGAAACGCCGGGCATAAGCCAGGGCAGGAGACCGCCCATGTCGAACCCGATGGCTTCCAGGGTGTGGCCGTTTTGTTCCAGGGTCAGTTTCAGGTGTTTGCCGTCCGCGCCGACGGCCCTCGCCGAACGCACCGCCGCGTTTCGCAGCACGAAGGCGGGCGTTGGATTGTCCTGCCCGAACGGCTCCAGCTTCGCCAAATGTTCCGCCGCTTCCAGCGTCAGCTCGTCCGCGGTGCAAAGGACGTCGGCTTTTTTGCGGGGAATGCGGTCATCGGGCGTCAGCCGTTCTTTCGCCAGCGCTTCCAGCCGCGCCGCGAGCTCGCCCAGGCGGTCCCGCCGCACGGTCAGGCCCGCCGCCGCGCGGTGGCCGCCGAAATGTTCCAGGAGATCCGCGCAGGCCGTCAGAGCCGCATGCAGGTCGAATTCCCCGACGGAGCGCGCCGAACCCCGGCACAGGCCCGTTTCGGGGTCTTCCGCCAGCACCAGCGCAGGCCGGATGTGCCGTTCGGCAAGCTTGGCCGCCACCAGCCCCGCCACGCCCGGGTTCCACCCGGGATCGGACACCGTCAGAAAGGCGGGCGGCTCTCCGTCGCGGAGCGCCGCTTCCCGCGCGATGCGTTCCTCCGCTTCCGCCAGCGTCCGCTCCACCAGCTGCTGGCGCTCCCGGTTGAGCCGGTCCAGCTCCCGCGCCAGCCGCGCGGCTTCCTCGTCCCGCTCCGTGACCAGCAGGCGGACGGCCCCGTCCGCCGATTCCAGCCGGCCGCCCGCGTTGAGGCGCGGCGCCAGGCCGAAGGCGATGCGGCCGCTGCTCAAGGCGGCCGGGTCGAAGCCGCACGCTTGCGCCAGCGCCCGGAGCCCGGGCGAAGCCGCCGACCGCAGCCGATCCAGTCCGATGCGCACCAGCGCCCGGTTTTCGTCCACCAGCGGCATGAGATCCGCCACGGTTCCGATGGCTGCCAGATCGGCGAACTCCGTTTCGTGCCGGCCGAGCAATGCGTGCGCCAGCTTGTATGCCACCCCGGCCCCTGACAGCCCTTTGAACGGGTAGGGGCAGTCCGGCCGTTTCGGATTCACCAGGGCGGCCGCTTCCGGCAGCACCGCCGGCGGTTCGTGGTGGTCGGTGACCACCACGTCGATGCCCCGCTCCCGCGCGTAAGCGATTTCTTCCACGGCGCTTATGCCGTTGTCCACCGTCACGATCAGCCGGAAACCGTCTTCCGCCGCCCGGTCGACGGCCTCCCGGTTCAGGCCGTACCCTTCCTTCAGCCGGTTCGGAATGCGGACGTCGAACGCCGCGTCCAGCCGCCGCAGCAGCCGGATCATGAGGGCGGAAGCGCACACCCCGTCGGCGTCGTAATCCCCGTAGACCAGCACGCGCTCCCGGTCCCGCAGGGCTTTGCGGATGCGCTCCACCGCCTCGCCCATTCCCTTCATCGACCAGGGGTCGTGAAAAGCCTCTTCCCCCGCTTCGAGGAAAAGGCGCGCTTCCTCCGGCGTCGCCAGCCCGCGCGCGGCAAGCAGCCGCGCCACCAGGCGCGGCAGATTGAGCGCCTCGGCCAGCGCCGCTTCGGCGGCGGCCTCGGCTTCCGTCCATTCCCATCGGTACCTGGGTCGATCCAAAGCCGGCTTCCACTCCCCGCGTTTCGTGAAGCCTTGGGTTTGTCTATTGAAGCAGGGTGGGAGTTTCCTCGTCCTGCAGATTGGTCTTGTAGGGATAGCACGGTTCATACGGCTGCACGCGGACGATGGCGTCGGCCACGTGCAGGAATCTCCGCGTCAGATGCCGGCGCACCCGCGCGGCGATGTCGTGGGCTTCCATGACGGTGATCCGCGGGTTCACCCGGATCACCAGATCCGCCACGACGTAGTGGCCGTGTTCCCGCACCTTGAGATCGTCCACGGCGACCACGCCGTCCATCCGGAGCACCGTTTCCTTCAGCATTTCCACATCGAAACCGTCGGTCAGCACCGCGTCTTCCGAGGAGCGCAGCGCCGACAGGGCCAGGCGCATCCCGCTTCGCACGACAAGCGCGGCCACGAGGATGCCGGCCGCGGGATCCAGGACGAACAGCGCGGGCAATCCCAGCCATTTCCCGGCATTCGCGCCCAGAATTCCCGCCAGGGCGGCCAGCGACGCAAGGACGTCCGAGCGAAGGTCTTGGCTGTTTCGCGCGCGGCGGAAACCCGGGCGGGCTCCGCCCGGCTGAACGCGGGCGAGCAGCCCGCGAAGCGCCAGCGCCAGCGCGATGACCGCCGCCGCCTCCAGGCCCGGCGTCCGGTCCGGTCCCTCCGCCAGCGTCCGCAGGGCGTGCAGCCCCGCCTCCAGCCCGGCGACCATGACCAAGGCCGCCAGCGCGACGGTAACCGCATCGCCGCCGGAAGCCCGTCCGGACGATCCGGCAGCCGGAAGCTGCGCGTTCCGCAGGCCGGCGAACGCGTGGGCGGCGTCGGCCGCCGATTGGCAGGCGTCGGAGAGCAGCGCCTTGCTTCCCGTGGCGAAAGCGGCGGCGCCCTTCGCCGCCGCAAGCCCCGCCAGCGACAGCGCGCGAAGGAGCGCGCCGCGCCGCGGCGAATCTTCGGTTCGTACCGCTTTCGACACGCGCCGGTTCCCCCTCCGTTGCATGCGTCAGGACGCAGCGGCCGCTTTGGCCGGTTTTTTCGCCTTCATGCGTTTGCGCAGTTCATACCACAACGGACTGGCGACAAAAATCGAGGAATAGGTGCCGGCCACAAGGCCGATGATGATCGCCAGGGAAAACAGGCGGATCGACGGGCTGCCCAAGGCAAAGAGCAGCACCGCTCCGATCAGCACGGTAACCACCGTATTGATGGATCGGGTGAGCGTCTGCCGGACGCTGGTGTTGACCACGTTGGCCAAATCGGCATGGGTCTTGATCTTGGCGAAGCGCAGATTATCCCGGATTCTGTCGAATATGACCACCGTGTCGTTGATGGAATAGCCGATGACCGTCAGCACGGCGACGATGAACGGCATGTTCACTTCCAGCCGGAAAAGGGAAAACGCCCCGACCACGACGATCGCGTCGTGCAAGAGCGCCGCGATGGCCGCCAGGCCGAAACGCCACTCGAAACGGATCGCCACATAGATCAAAACCCCGATGCTGGCGAAGAACACGCCCCACAAAGCCTTTTCCTGCTGCTCCCGGGCGATGTCGACGCCGACGACGTACATTTCGAACGAGGCGCCCGCGTCCAGCTCGGATTGGAACGCCGCGCGGAAAGACGTTTGCTGTTCCCCGCTGAGCACATCCTTGAAGCGGATGGACAGCCGTTCCGTGCCGGAAGTGAGCACATACTCGCCCCATCGCGACCGTCCCTCGTCCAAAAACCGTTCCACCGCTTCCTTTTCCACCGGCTGCGTCAAGACCACGTCCACCGTGGTCCCGGAGCGGAAGTCGATGCCGTAGTTGAGGCCGAGAGCCGCGAAGGCCAGGAGGCTCACCAGAACAAGCCCGGCGGACACCGAAAAGGTGTATTTCCTGAGTCCGATGTAGTCAAGCTTCCACGGATTAAAGCGCACCCACTTCACGCTCCTTTACGCCAAAGTGCGCGACCTTGGCGAACCGTCCGCTCCGCACGAGAAGCGGCAGGAGGAAGCGGGGGAGCGCCACGTTGGTCAGCATGTTGACCGCAATGCTGGCGATGAGGACGATCGCGAAGCTGCGCACGGGACCGCCCGCGCCGATGACGTACAGCACGGCGGCGGCTATGACGGTGGTCAGGTGCGCGTCGACGATGGTCCGGAAGCTGTGGCGGGATCCCTGCCTGACCGCGGATGGCACGCTTTTGCCCAGCCGGATCTCGTCCTTGATCCGTTCGGCCGAGATGATGTTGGAGTCCACGGCCATGCCGATCCCCAGAATGAACGCGGCGATGCCCGGCAGCGTCAGGGTGACGCCCATCAGGTAGAAGATGGCGAGGAGCAGCCACGTAAACACGATCAGGCAAAAGGCGGCCACCACGCCCGGAATCCGGTAAAAGACAACCATGAAGATCAGGATGAGCACCGATGCGACGCTTCCCGCCGTCAGCGTCTGCTGCAGCGACAGCTGGCCCAGAGTGGGGCCGACGCTTTGCGCGTATTTTTCCGTCAGCTTGAGCGGCAGGGCGCCCAGGTTGATGATCTCCGCCAGTTCACGCGCTTCCTCGATGGTCCTCTGTCCGGTGATCATCGCCGTGCCGTCGGTGAACCGTCCCTGGACTTCAGGGGCGGAAATAAGCTCATCATCCAGATAGATCGCCAGCGGCTTCCCGATCAGCCGCCCGGTGATTTCCGCGAATTTTTCCTTGTCCTTGACCTGAATGGTAACAACGGGCCGGCTGAGATTGTCGAACTCCACCTTGGCCTGGCCTTCGACAAAATCGGAACCGTACAGTTCGACCTTGCAAAATCCTTCTTCGGGCTTGCAGCCGTCGGCGCTGCGGAACTGCAGCTCCGCGGGGCGCCCGATGATCGAACGCACGCGTTCCTCGTCGACCACGCCGGCGATTTTGACGCGGATGCGGTTGCTCCCTTCCGTCGTCACCTCCGGCTCGGCCACGCCGGTTCTGTTGGCCCGCTTTTCCATGCTGATCGCGGCCTGTTTCAGCAGGTCCCTCGTCACGACGCCGCCCGGTTCCAGCGGCTCCGCTTCGTACAGAATTTCAAAGCCGCCTTTCAGATCCAGGCCGAGTTTCGTTCCTTGAATGATCCCCGGGATCGTGAACGCGATGACGGCAAACGAGGCGACGACGACCAGCGCAAACGCGAGCAGGCGTTTCATGGAAAACCGCCGACCCCTTTCCTTTACCAATGCCCCTATTATAACGATCCGCAAAAAAGGAAGTCAATTTTGCGGGACCCGGCGCGAAATCCGGCAAAGGCCGGCGCAACAAGGAAAACCGCCCCATGCGGGGCGGCCCGGACGATCAAATGGGCCTTTGGCGCGCCGCGGTCCGGATGAGGCCCGGCGTCAGAGGCCTTCGCCGCGATACATGCTCAGGGTGATGTAGTTCATGAAGCGGCTCGGCTTGAGGGACAGGATGTCGTTGACCACCCGGTACAAGGGCGGCATGCCGGACTTGCGGTAACCTTCGCTGACGCACGCCCACACATCTTCGCCGCGCACCTCGTCGTATCCCAGAAGGCGCAGCTCCTCCGCCTTGCTTTCGCACAGTTCTTCGATCAGCCGGTTGAGCTCCGCATCGGTCAGCTCCGTTCCGCCGGCTTGCGCCTCCATGTCGGCGGCTTCGCCTTCGCCTTCCGCGGCTTCTTCCGCCGTCTCCGCGGCCGGCGTCCGCCCGGCCACCTCCGGATCGCCGTCTTGGATATGCCCGATAGATGCTTCGTCCAGGGCGGCATTCGGCGTTTCGCCCGCCGCTTCGTTTTCCGGACCGGTTGCCGGCGCCATGCCGGCCGTTCCGTCTTTCGCGGCGGTCTCCGGCTCCCGGCCGGCGGTTCCGTCTCTTTCTCCCGCGGTTTCCGCGGCGCCTTCGCCGTTTTCCCCCGTCAGCGTCCCGTTCTCCGCAAGTTTCCGATTCTGCCTGGGCAATTGCGCATCCCTCCCGCCTGAACCAATTCGCCGCGGCCGCGGCGAATTCCTGCTCGTCCCCGCGCCCGGGCCGCGGACATGGCATGAACGGGGACAACCCGCGCATAGACATGACTGAACGGGAAGGGAGGGGGGCCGTTGTCGATCCGCAGGCAAACCTTTCTTCAAGGCGCCGTCATCCTGCTGGCCGCCGGCGTCGTCAACCGGCTGCTCGGCTTCGTGCCGCGCATCGCCCTGCCGCGCATGATCGGAGCGGAAGGGGTCGGCCTAATCCAGCTGGTATATCCGTTCCTCATCGTGGCGCTGACGGTGATCGCCGGCGGACTGCCCCTCGCCGTGGCCAAACTGGTGGCCGAAGCGGAAGCCCGTGGCGACGAGGCGCGGGTGAGGCGCGTCCTCGTCACGGCCCTTGCCCTGGCCGGAGGGTTCAGTCTGGCCGCTGCGGGCGTTTGCTATGCGCTTTCCGAATGGGTGGCGGAACGCGTGATGACCGACGTCCGCGTGCGAAGCCCGTTTCTGGCCATGCTGCCGGCGTTGCCGGTGGTGGCCGTTTCGTCGGTGTGGCGGGGCTATTTCCAGGGCCGTCACAACATGATTCCGTCGGCGGTATCGCAGACGGTGGAAACGCTGGTGCGGATCGCCCTGACGCTGTTTTTCGCCTGGCTCTTTTTGCCCCGCGGCCTGGAACAGGCAGCTTCGGGTGCGGTCCTGGGCATGGTGGCGGGGGAAATCGCCGGGCTCCTGTCCCTTTGGTTCTGGTTCCGCGGAGAACGGGAACGGATGGCCGCGGCGAAGCGCCCCGCGGGCAAGGCGGCATCGCCTTCCGGTTCCGCGCCCTCCGTAACCCGCCGTCTCATCGGCATCGCCGCGCCGGTGACGGGCAGCCGGATGATCGGCTCGCTGTCCTATCTGCTGGAATCGATCCTGACGGCGCGGAGCCTCGCCGCCGCGGGCGTGGCGACGGCTTTGGCGACCGCCCAGTACGGCGCGCTCCAGGGGATGATCGTCCCCCTGATCGCCCTTCCTGGCGCCCTCACCTATTCCCTCGCCGTTTCCCTTGTGCCTTCGCTTGCCGAATCGGCGGCGCGGGACGACGCCGCGGCCATCCGCAAACGGCTGCACCAATCGCTGAGGCTTGCCGTGGCGGCTGGCGCCCCCTTCGCCATGCTGATGGGCGTCCTGGCCGAACCGATCTGCGCCCTGCTATACGGGCACAACGATATCGCCGGTCTGCTTCGCCTGCTTGCGCCGTTTTCCATCTTCCTCTACATGCAGCCGCCCCTGCAGGCGGCGTTGCAGGCGCTGGAACGTCCCGGCGTCGCCCTCATGAATTCGCTGTTTGGCGCCGCCGTCAAGCTGGCGCTGATTGTCCAGCTGGCGTCGGACATCCGCTTCGGCATCCGCGGGGCCGCCGTCGCCATGGGCGTCAATATGGTCCTTGTCACCCTTCTCCACTGGGTGAGCGTGGCGAGACTGACGGGACTGCGCCTGAGCCCCGCCGACTTCGTCAAAATCGGCGCCGGCGCCGTTCTGGCCGGAGCCGCCGCCCTCTGGATCTGGAACCTCGGCGCGCTGCCCGCCGACGCGCTGAACCTGATCGCCGCGGCGGCGGCCGCCGCTTCGCTGTACATCCTGGCGCTCGTCCCCCTCGGCGTGATCGACCGCCATGACGCGGCGCGATTGCCGTTCATCGGCCGCCTTTTCCGGTGAAAAGCCGGTTTTTCCCTAATCCTTCTTGTCGACATACAGCTTGCCGCGATGATCCACGCTGCAGTAAAACACGTCCTTGAACCGGCTTACCCCGTGGCGTTTCAGTTCCCTTTTCAGCCAGAAACGGGTCTTGCCGACGCGCTGCAGATTTTCGTCCTGCACTTCGCCGTCCATGATGAGGGGAACCGGCAGCAGCTCGTAGCGGAATTTCGGTCTGGCGGCGTCCCCTTTCCGTCCCGCATCGGGGCGCCGGGTGTTGTCCCGCTGGCGGGGCGCGGCCGGTCCGGCGGCGTCCGCTTGGCGCGCCGTCGGCGCTGAGGATGCCGGACCGGACGATGAAGAGGGATCGGCCGAAACGGGGGAAGACGCCGAAGAATCCGGCGAGGCCGGCTGCCGTCCTTCCGCTTTGCCGTCTTGGCCCGACGGCCCGGCATCCTTCGGGATGACGGACAGCCGGCCGGTCGGCTCCAGCACCGCCAGCTGCACGTCGTCCACCGAGACGATCTGGTTCTCGCGCAGCTGGATGGCCAGATCGTCCAGGGTGTAGCGCTGCTTTTGCATTTCCCGCCGGTTCAGCTTCCCGTCGCTGATGAGGACGCTCGGCCTGCCGTCGAACAGCAGGCGGAGGCGGCGGCTTTTCAGGGACAGATACGCCAGCCCCATCTGCGTCAGCACCAGCAGCATGACGGGGGCGATGGAATGGAGCAGCGGCCGGTCGGGTTCGATGGCCAGCGCCGCAATTTCGGCGATCATGATGGAAATGACGAGATCGAACACGGACAGCCTGCCGATTTCCCTCTTGCCCATCAACCGGAGCATGACCAGCACGAAAAAGTACATGAGCAACGTGCGAAACAACAGGATCGCCAGATCCATGGCCCGCCCTCCGGCATTCACCGCATTATGGTTTCATTAGTTTTCGCCGCCGTCCCGGGGCCCCATTCGGCGCCGGCGGACGGCAATATCCTCCGCCGGTTCCGGCCGGAACCAGGGAACGCGGGCGATGCGCTTTCGTACTAGCCGCGGAGGGGACGCCATAGAATGGTACAAATCTTTCATCACCGGACAGGAAGGGAGGTTGCCCGGATGGACGCCGCCAAAACGACCCGCCTGCCGTCGGTCGCGCCGGTGCTGTCCGGCCTGCTTTGGGCCGCCATCTGGCTCGGCGCCGGAACGCTGCTGCTTTCGCTTCTCTTGGCCGGTTCCGCCCTGGAGGAAACGAAGCTCGCCCCGTGGATCTTCGGCGTGCACGCCGTCGCCGCGTTCTGGGGAGGCTTCGTGGCGGCCAGGCGCGCCGGTCGCAAAGGCTGGTACTTCGGAACCGTCACCGGCGTGCTGTACCTGCTCGGCGTACTCATCATCAGTTTTCTGGCCGTGGACGCGGACTGGTCGCCGAGGGTTGCCCTGGCCGCCCTTGCCACAGGAGCGGCGGGAGCGCTCGGGGGGATGCTGGGAGTCAATCTGCACAGGTGACGAAACGCAAGAAGCTGCCGAAAACGCTTTTACGCTTTCGGCAGCTTTCGCGTTCGAAGGGCGTTACCGCGGCTTTTCAGCCTTCCTGTTTCCCTTCCTTCTTCTCCTCCGCTTTTTTCTCCGCGCGGGCGATGACGTTGCCCACGGCGGACCGGTCGAAGGTCAGTTTCACTTCGCCCGCCTTCAGCACAATCTTGTCGTCCGCGATCGATTCGATCACGCCGTGCAGGCCGCCGATCGTCACCACCTGGTCGCCTTTCTGCAGGGAGCGGAGCATGTTGTTGCGCTCCCGTTGCCTTTTCTGCTGCGGGCGGATCATCAGAAAGTACAGAATCGCGAACATCGCGATAAAAGGCAGGAGCGTAATCAGAAAGCCTCCCCCGCCTGCCGCTTGGCCGTCCATCGAAGCTTGTCCCCTCCCTTCCGTGTCAAAACCCGCTTTTGTGGCGGGCCATGCCGTAGCTTTCAAAAAACTCGTCCCGAAAGTCCGCCAGCCGGTCTTCCCGGATCGCCTGCCGGATCCGCGCCATGAGCGAACCCAGAAAATGCAGGTTGTGGATCGTCGTCAGGCGCAGGCCGAAAATCTCGTCGGCCTTGATCAGGTGGCGGATGTAGGCGCGGGAATAATGGGTGCAGGTGTAGCAGTCGCAGGCCGGATCAAGGGGACCGAAATCCCGCTCGTACGCGGCGTTGCGGATCACCAGCCGGCCCCGGCTCGTCATGACCGTCCCGTTGCGCGCGATGCGCGTGGGCAGCACGCAATCGAACATGTCAATGCCCCGGATGCTTCCCTCGATCAGGGCATCCGGCGATCCCACACCCATCAGGTAGCGCGGCTTCCGGTCGGGAAGCAGCGGCACCGTCGTTTCCAGCAGTTCATACATCACCGGCTTCGGTTCGCCCACGCTCAAGCCACCAATAGCATACCCCGGAAAATCAAGGGAAGTCAAATCCTTCGCGCTCTGCCGCCGCAAATCGGGATACATCCCGCCCTGCACGATGCCGAACAGCGCCTGGTCGTCCGGCCTCCGGTGCGCTTTCAGGCACCGCTCCGCCCACCGGCTCGTGCGGGCCGTCGATTCGCGCACATACTCGTAATCGGCGGGGTAGGGCGCGCATTCGTCGAAGCACATGATGATGTCGGCGCCCAGGGCGTTTTGGACTTCCGTGGCCTTCTCCGGCGACAGAAACAGCAGGCTCCCGTCCAGATGGGACCTGAATTCCACGCCTTCTTCGCGAATCTTGCGCCGGTCGGCCAGGCTGAACACCTGGAATCCGCCGCTGTCGGTCAGAATCGCCCGGTCCCAGTTCATGAACCGGTGCAGGCCGCCGGCTTCCCGGATCAGCTCGTGGCCGGGCCGGATGAACAGGTGGTAGGTGTTGCTCAGGATGATCTGCGCCCCCAGCGCCTTGAGCTCTTCCGGGCTTACCGCCTTGACCGTCGCCTGGGTGCCGACAGGCATGAACGCGGGCGTGTCGATGACGCCGTGGGGCGTGTGAAGCCGGCCGAGACGGGCTCCCGTCTGCCGGCACGTCTTGATCAGTTCGTATCTTACAGCCATCGGTGATGTTCAGCTTCTCCTTCCCCGCAATCCGGGCGCGGACCGTCCGGCGCACCCGGATGTTCCCGTTCCATCCGGACGGCTCCGCCCCTCTTCCGCGGCGCAAACCTGTTGTGCCGCCACCGGATCAAAGGATGAGCATCGCGTCGCCGAAGCTGAAAAAGCGGTATTCCAGTCGCACCGCTTCCCGGTAGGCGGCCAATACCGCCTCCCGGCCGGCAAACGCGCTGACGAGCATGATCAGGGTGGAGCGCGGCAGGTGGAAGTTGGTGAGCAACGCGTCCACCAGGCGGAACGCATGGCCGGGATAGATGAAGATGTCCGTCCAGCCGCTGCAGGGTTCGACGGCCCCTTCGGGAAACCGGCGGGCGACCGTTTCCAGCGTCCGCACGGACGTGGTGCCGACGGCCACGATCCGGCCGCCCCGCGCGCGCGTTTCGTTCAGCAGCCGCGCCGCTTCTTCCCCGACGGAATACCATTCGGCGTGCATGCGGTGGTCTTCCACGCGCTCCGCGGTCACCGGGCGGAACGTGCCCAGTCCCACGTGCAGCGTAATGCGGCACAGCCGGATTCCCCGGCCTTGCAGTTCCTCCAGAAATTCTTCCGTAAAATGCAGCCCGGCCGTCGGCGCCGCGGCGGAACCCGCGTGTCGGGCGTAAACGGTCTGGTAGCGTTCCGGATCGGCCAGCTTCCCGCGGATGTAAGGGGGCAGTGGAACCTGTCCCGCCCGGTCGAGCAGCTCCTGGAAGACGCCTTCGTATTCGAAGCGCACCACCCGCAGGCCGGCTTCCCGCTCTTCTTCCACCACGGCGGCGAGCAACGGCCTTCCGTCGGGTTCCGCCCGGACCGGGCCCGCGGCCGCGCCGCCGTCTTCCGCCCCGCCCGCCTGCGTGCCGTCAACCCCCGTTCCGCAAGCCGCCGCTTCTTCCGCCTTCCTGCCTTCCGCGGCGCCAAACAACAGCCGCGCGCCGCGGCGGATCTTCCGCGCCGGCTTCGCCAGGACTTCCCACCGGTCCCCTTCCAGCCGGACAAGCAGCAGAAGCTCGACTTTCGCGCCGGTGTCCGCTTTCCTTCCCAGCAACCGGGCGGGCATCACCCGGGTGTCGTTCAGCACGAGGGTATCCCCGGGGCGCAGGTATTCCGCCAGATCGCGGAACATGCGGTGTTCCACGGCGCCGGTGCCGCGGTGCAGCACGAGAAGCCGCGAAGCTCCGCGTTCCGCCGGCGGCGTCTGGGCGATCAGCCTTTCCGGCAGTTCGAAATCAAAATCGCTGGTCCGCATCGGTCTGGTCCATTCTCCGCCTTACAGGACGGTCAGCTGCGTCCCTGGATAATAGTATTGCAAAATCGTCCGGTAATCGTCCCCCCGGAGCGCCATGCCCTGGGCTCCCCATTGAGACATGCCGAGGCCGTGGCCGGCTCCCTTGCCGACAAAGACGAACGACGGATACGCCGTGACGTCCCGCAGCCGCCCGTCCTTGTCCATGAGGATGAGCCTGTCTCCCGCCAGGGCGCGGACCGTTCCGTCGGCGCCCATCGCGTAAAGCGATCCCGCCTGCGCGGGGAATTCCCTCGTCGCGCGTCCTCCGCCGAGAAGGGTGAACCGTCCCGTCTCCTCGATTTCAAACAGCGTGCTGCGGATGCCGCCCAGGGCTCCGCGCAGCTGGTCCGCGGTGGAGAACTCCACTTTCTGTCCGTTCGCCACCACATAGAGCACCCGGCCGGACGGGCCGCGGGCGCCCACTTCCAGGGTGAGCAGCGGGCCGGCGATTTTTGCCGAAGTCCTCGCGTTGATGGAAGCCAGCAGCGTTTCGCCGGAATACGGGCCGTCGATCCACCGGTAGCTGGTGGCTTCCGGCGCGCTTCCCAGCACGGCGACCTGCGTGCCGGCGTTCACCCGGGTGAGCGGGTCCCGCCTTGTACTGGGTTCCGGACGCACGGCCACGCCTTCTCCCGTGACCTGGTACACGGGAATCCCCGCCGCGTTGACGCGTCCGGTGTCGGCGAGCAGATCCTCGCGGATGTATCCGACGAGGCCCGTTTCCAGGACGACTTTGTACCAGGTGTACGCGTTTCGTTCGGCCGCCTCGTCCGGGCTGGGCGCCGCCGCGCGCAGCCAGGGAACGCGGTTGGATCCCCACACCTCGGACGGGTCGGCGGTGACGCCGCCGTGGTTGGCGGCGTAGAAGGCGCTGACGACCTGCCCCTGGTAGGTAAGCACCTCGCCGGCGGTGGCGCGGACGGCGGCCGTCGTCTGCGGCGTTTCCCGGTCCACGCCGGAATAGGACTGGGTGTTCGTGGTGTCGTCCACGTCGGCGATGCGCCAGGCGCCTTTCATCGAAAGGACGTAGGACCGTGAAGCCACCGCCTGGGCCTTGAGCGCTTCTTCGTGGAAGGATCCGCCCATTTCCGCGCCGACCACCGAGTACAGGTACTCTTCCAGCCCCACCTCGTTGACCAGCGCCAGTTGTCCGTTGTAGGCGCTGACTTCGAAAAAGCCCCGGTAACGCCTTCCGAAGCGTTCTTCCACGCGGATGAAACCTTCTCCCGCGGGGCGGACGGCAAGGACGGCGGTACCGTCCGCCGGAACGGCGTACAGCACGGCGCTTTGCGTCCCGTTTCCGTTTCCGGAAACGTCGTCGCGCAGCAGGACATAGTTTTCCCCGTCGGCGGGAATCCGCACCGCTGCGCCGCCGGAAGCGGCCTGCGCCGACTGCAGGAGCTCGTTCAGCCGCGAGGCGTCCGCCAGCTGGCCGACGCGCACCACCCAGACGAGCGTCCCGCCTTCCGCCCTGAGCGCCGGGAAAGCGTCGAAACCGGCGGCGCCAAACGCCTTTGCCGCCGCCCTCGCTTCCGCTTCACCCGCGTAAGGGCCCGCTTCCACCGCCAGGGGGCCGGCCACGCCGGCGGGCACGCGGGACTGCACGCCGTTCAGCACCCCCGCCTGCCGCCAGCGGTTCAGGGCGTCCGCCGCCTGGTTCGCCGTGGCGTACGCGCCTTCCGACACCTGGTAGACGGTCTGGCCGGATTTCTCCAGCCGCGTGACGAATGCCGCGCCGGAGGCGGCCCGCACCTTCTCCGCAAGGGCGATCGCCTCGGAAGCGCCGGCGGTCTCCGCCAGCAGCGCGCGGTAGGCGTCGACGGCGAAGCGCGCCGGCTTGTTCGCATCCGCGGTCCCCGCCTGCATTCCCGCATAAGCTATCGCAAGTCCCGCTTCCGACGAAAGGGTGACGACGGCGGCGGGATTGCGCCGCGTTCCGTTGTCGTAAAACAGGGCGACGCGGACGGTTGGGGACGGGCCGTTCGCCGCGTAGGCCTTTCCCGCGCCCGTACCGCCGAAATTTCCCATGGACGGGAAAACTCCGCCCAGGGCGAGGAAGGCGCAGATCGCGGCCGTGAACGCTTTCCGCCGCGGCAGCCTCACGCTTCATCCCCTCCCTGCTTGTCCGTTTCGCCCGGCAGCGGAAGATTCAGATGCCGGTACGCCGCCTCCGTGACCACTCTGCCCCTGGGAGTCCGCTGGATAAAACCGATCTGCAGCAAATAGGGTTCGTACACGTCCTCCACCGTCTGGCTCTCCTCTCCGATGGATGCGGCGATGGTGTCGAGGCCGACGGGACCGCCGCGGTAATGCGTGATCATCGCCCGCAGCAGCTTGTGGTCGACGCTGTCCAGGCCGAGGGAATCCACCTGGATCCGGTCCAGGGCCTCCCGCGCCGCTTCAGGCGTGATGACGCCGTCCCCGCGCACCTGCACGACGTCCCGCACCCGCCTGAGCAGCCGGTTGGCCACCCGGGGCGTTCCCCTCGACCGGCGGGCGATCTCGCGGGCCGCCTCCCCGACGACGGCGACGCCCAGGATGTCCGCGGAACGGGTGACGATGTGGGTGAGGTCTTCCTCCCCGTAATAATCCAGCCGGCAGACCACGCCGAAGCGGTCCCGAAGCGGCGCGGACAGGAGTCCCGCGCGGGTGGTCGCGCCGATCAGCGTGAACCGGGGCAGATCGAGCCGCACCGAACGGGCGCCGGGGCCTTTGCCGATGACGAAGTCCAGGACGAAATCTTCCATCGCCGGATACAACACTTCCTCCACCGTGCGGTGCAGCCGGTGGATCTCGTCGATGAACAGCACGTCGTTTTCCTGCAGGTTGGTCAGGATCGCCGCCAGGTCGCCGGCCCGTTCGATGGCGGGCCCGCTGGTGGCGCGGATATGTACGCCGAGTTCGTTGGCGATGATATGGGCCAGGGTCGTCTTGCCAAGTCCGGGGGGCCCGTACAGCAGCACGTGATCCAGCGGTTCGCGCCGCATTTTCGCCGCTTCGATGTAGATTTTCAGGTTTTCCTTGACCTGCCGCTGACCGATGTATTCCGCCAGATACCGCGGACGAAGGCTGTATTCCGCCGCCTGATCCTCCATCATCAGGTGCGCGGTGATGATCCGGTCCTCCACTGGCACCCCTCCCGTCCGGCTTTATCCTTTATCCAGGTGCTGAAGCGCGCGCCGGATCAGCTGTTCCGGCGTTTCCCGGCCGTCAAGGCCGGGGCGGATCTCATGCCAGACCCGGTCCAGTTCGTATTCGCGGTATCCGAGGCCGAGCAGCGCTTCCCGCGCCATCGTCCAGGCGCCGCCGGCGACCGATCCGGAAGGCGCGGCCGAAACGGCGGCTTCCGCTTCGCCCGCAGGAACGGACGGGATCCATTGCGCCAGCTTGTCCTTGAGGTCGAGAATGAGGCGCTGCGCCGTCTTCCTGCCGACGCCCGGCAGCCGGGTGAGATACGCGGCGTCGCCCGCGCGGACCGCCGCGGCGATCGCCTCCGGCCTCCCGCTGGCCAGAATGCCGAGGGCCATTTTCGGCCCGATGCCGGGCACTTCGATGAGCATGCGGAAAAACGCCTGTTCCTCCCGCGTGGGAAAGCCGTAGAGCATCATCGCGTCTTCCCGGATGTGGTGATGCACGTAGAGCACGACGGGTTCCCCGCCGGTTCCCAGGGCGTAAGGATTGGGCACGAACACCCGGTATCCGACGTCGCGCACTTCGAGCACCACGTAATCGGGTTCCCGATGGACGATCCTGCCCCGCAAAAAATCGATCACCGCGCCGTCCCCCCGTTGAGGCGGAACATCAACGAAGCGGTATGGGCGTGGCAGACGGCCACCGCCAGCGCGTCGGCGACGTCGTCCGGCTCCGGCACGACGGGCAGCTTGAGCAGCATGCGGACCATTTCCTGCATTTGCTTCTTCTCCGCTCCGCCGTAACCCGCCACCGCCTGCTTCACCTGCATCGGCGTGTATTCCCCGACGGGAATCCCCCGCTGCGCGGCGGCCAGCAGCATGACGCCGCGGGCTTGTCCGACGGTAAAGGCGTTGGTGACGTTTTTCTTGAAATATAAGATTTCCACCGCGACCGCGTCCGGACGGTATTTGTCCATCAGGGAACAGACGGAATCGTAAATGATGCGGAGGCGCTCTTCGGCGGGCGCGTCCGCCCGGGTCCGGATGCAGCCGTACTGGACGGGAACGAGGCGGTGGCCGATCTGGTCGATAAACCCGAATCCCACCGTGGCGATTCCCGGATCGATGCCGAGTACCCGCATGCGGTTTCCTCGCTCTCATCTGGCTTCCCGTCGATTATACCAGAAGTGGCCGGGGAAGAGAACATAAGCCGGTCCCGCATCCGGGCATGACATGCGCCCCAAAAGGAAAAGGCACCCGGTGCCGTTGGCTGTCCGTGGTGCCGTAAGCGTTCGGGAGACACACCCGCGCGTTCAGGGAGAAGGGACGGGTACGCAGTTAGGCCGGCCGGTGCAGGGAGCCGGCATGCAGGCTGCTTTCCAGCGCTTCGACGGGGAACTGGAAAAAGGCGCCGTGGAGCGCCGCCTCTTCGTAGGGAAACGGCGGCCCGCCTTCGCCGGAAACCATGGATGGGCGTTTGGTCCCGGAACCGGAAGGCGCAAGGGCCTCCACCGCCAAAACCGGGGTCATCGCGAAGGACGGCACACCGTCTGCGGGTGCGGCGTGCGATTCGTTGCCCGCCGGCGTCACTCCGGCGACGGAAACGGCGTCCGCGGCCGGCGAACCGATCGGCGCCTGCGGCATTCCGGCGGCGCCGAATCCGATGTCCGCCGCGGCGGCCGCCGGCGCGCCGCACGCCAGGACGGCCAGAAGCGCCGGCCCCAGGAACCCGCCCAGCTGCCAGACGGGCCGGCGCCGGCGCTTCAATTTCTTTTTCCATCCTTTCCAGACCCTGATTGCAAGCACCGCAATCCCCTTCTTTCCCCGGAAAACAAACTCCGGAATCCCATGTTTTTTTGTAGTATGAATCGGGGATTCCGGACGTATGCGGGCCGCGCGGCCCGCCGTTTTCAACCCGCCGTCCAGGGCGTGCTCCGTTTCCGGCGGGAAGCGGCGGATGACGGGGCGTCGGCGTTTTTCGGTTTTTCCTTTTTTTTGCGTTCCCGATTTTCCTGCGAAGCGGTTTTCGCCTTTGGCGTTTTGGCTTGGGGCTCGCTCCCCCGGTCCGGGTTCCCTTCGTTGTTTCCTGCGTCCGCCCTGTCCGGCCTGCCGTTTTCCGCTGTCTCCGCAGGCGGATAAATCGGGTACGGATATCCCGTCATCGGCGGATACCCCTGCGCATAAGGATATCCTGGCACAGGCGGGAAATCCGTCGCAGGGGGAATGCCCGCCGTCCCGTGAAGCGGCTGCGGCGGATAATACGGCTGCGCCGGATGGTACGGCTGCGGCGCCGGCGCAAGATGCGGCATCGTCCAAAGCGGCCAAACGGCCTGCGCCGGCGTCAGGGGAGACAGCCAGGGATCCCCCGCCGGATAAAGGACGGAATGGCTGCCGCCGGCCTGGGCGAACAACGCGTCCGGCGAAGCGGGCCAGCCGGAACCGATGCCGGGGTAGGCGTCAGCGGCATGGAAGTAAGGCTGCCCGGCGCTTCCCGCTCCTCCGGAACCGCCGCAGCCGCAGTCCGGTTTCCCCCCGGCCCAGCCCGGCATGCCGGATCCCGCCGCCGGTTGCGGTCCGGGAAACGTATCCGGCGCATAGCCGTATGGCCAGGGCCCCGGTCCGAAAGGCTGGGCCGGAGACTTGGACGGCTGCTCCGCGGACGGAGCGGGCGACGCTTTCGGCTCCGCCGACGCTTCCACCGGCGGGATCGGCACCGCCTTGAACAGATCGGCGAATTTCTCCAGCTCGACGGTCAGCTGCATTCCCTGCGCGGGCGGCGGTTCCGCGGCGGACGGGGGCGCCGCCTGTTCCGCCGTCTTCGACGGCCCCTGCTCCGCCGGTTGCCCCGGCGAGCCGGCTTTGCCGGGTGTCCCGGCGCCGGCGTAACCGGGCGGGAGACCGGACGGTACGGTCTGTCCGGGCACTTTCGGAATGTTGACAATTTCCCCGGTGAGGAGCGCGTTCGGATTTTTCAGATGCGGATTGGCCTTGATCAGGGCGGAGAGAGGAATGCCCCAGGCCTTGGCCAGCTTCCAGAGCGTGTCGCCCTGCTTGACCTTGTGCTGGTGGATCAGCTCGGGCTTCGGCTCCGCCGAGGCCGGGATTTTGACTTTCATGCCCGGATGAATCATGTCCGGATTTTGGATTTGCGGGTTGGCTTTGATCAGCTCATCCAGGGACACGCCATGCTTCCGGGCGATGTCCCACAGCGTTTCCCCTTCCTTGACCACATGGAGTTTCACGCCGTTCCCTCCTGACTTGCGTCGGTCCGCTCTGGGCTTATGACATTACATCCTATGCAGCAGGTGGGCGTTTGACATCCCCGCGGCAAAAAAACGCGCCCCCGATGCCCAGGCGCATCGAAGGCGCGCGTGAAGTGAAAGCGCTTAAAACCAACGCCGAACGGAGCGCTTCAGTCGAACGCGCGCACGCCGTCCACGTAAACCAGCTTGCGGAATTCCTGGAGAAGATGCGTCGTGACGGGCCCCGCCTTGCCTTCGCCGATGATCCGCCCGTCCACTTCGCGCACGGCGATCACTTCGGCGGCGGTGCCGGTGAAAAACACCTCGTCCGCCACGTAGACGTCATGCAGCGCGAACGGTTCTTCCTTGAGCGGGTAGCCGAGCTTGTGGCACAGTTCGATGATGGCGCCGCGGGTGATTCCTTCCAGGGCTCCCACATAGGCCGGAGGTGTCCATACGACGCCCTTTTTCACGATAAAGATATTGTCGCCGGTGCCTTCCGTCACGTACCCCTGGGCGTTGATCATGATCGATTCGCCGACGCCCGCCAGGTTGGCCTGGATTTTGGCCAGAATGTTGTTCAGATAGTTGAGCGACTTGATCTTCGGATTGAGCGCGTCGGGAATGTTGCGGCGCGTGCTGACGGACACCGTGCGGAGCCCGTTGCGGTAGGCTTCCTCCGGATAGATGGACAGCTCCTCCACGATGATGATGACCCACGGCCGCGGGCAACGGAGCGGATCCAGGCCGAGATCGCCGGGACCGCGCGATACGACCAGGCGGATGTAGCCGTCGCGCATGTTGTTCTTGCGCACCGTTTCCACGACCGCGTCCTGCATTTCCCGGAACGAAAGCGGGATTTTCAGGTCGATGGACTTGGCCGAATCGTACAGGCGGTCCAGGTGCTCCTTCAGGCGAAAGATGTTCCCGCCGTAAATCCGGATGCCCTCGAAGATGCCGTCCCCGTACAGGAACCCGTGGTCGAAGACGGAGATTTTGGCGTTTTCCTTGGTCACGTATTCGCCGTTGATGTAGATCCACTTCTCAGCCATTCATCGCACCTCCAGAAGATGTTCAAGAAGAGTATTCAATCCCGGGCGCCGCTTTCCTTCCCGGGAGACGCCGACCCGCCCGGCGGCTCCGCTTCGTAGGAAAAGCTGGGATAGGACCCCAATATGCGAACCTGACAGCCGATCGCCTCGATCTCGGCGAGGGCCGCGGGAAGCAGCACGCTGTCCAGCGACATCTCGATGTCGATGTAGAAATAGTAATTGCCCAGTTTCTTGCGGGTTGGCCGCGATTCGATGCGGGACAGGTTGATCCGCCTCCACGCGAACGCGGACAATACCTGGTGGAGCGCGCCCGGATAATCTTCCGGAAGCGTGACCAGGATGCTGGTCTTGTGCATGTTGGCATCCGGACGTTCGAAGGGCGGATGGCCGACCAGGAAAAACCGGGTGAAATTGTTGTCGTGGTCCATCACGCGCGGCTGAAGCACGTCCAGCCCCATGTTTTCCGCCGCGATCCGGGTGCCGATGGCCGCCCATCCCCGGCCCGGGTTGTCCCTCACGATCTCGACCGCCTCGGAGGTGCTGCCGACCGCGACGGGCTCCGCGTGCGGCAGGCGGGAACGCAAAAATTTGGTGCACTGGGCCATCGCCACCGGGTGGCTGTATACCCGGACGATTTTTTGCGGATCCCAGCCGCCGTCGTCGGACCGGGCCTCGTCAAGGCGCCCGATCAGATGAAGCACCGACGGATACACCCATTCCGCCCGCACCGGCAGGTCCACTTCGTGCACCAGCCAGTCCAGGTGCAGGCTGACGGAACCCTCGATGGTGTTCTCGATGGGAATGACGCTCCAGTCCGTCTCTCCCCGGGCCGTGGCCTGGAAGACGTCGGAGATCATTTTGCAGTAGACGTATTCCACTTCCATGCCGCGGAACAGATGCCGCGCCGCTTCGTCGGACACGGTGTTGCGGGGCAGCAGCGCGACCCGTCTGACGCTCATGCGCCCACCCCCGTTTCCAGCGGTTTCAGCAGGCGTTCCGGGGGCAGCCGGAAGTCGGGATGGCCCTCGTCCAGCGCCACCGCCGCCGCGCCGTGCGGGCAAGGCGTAAGCCACAGCGTCGAGCAGCCGCCCGAAGCCCGCATCGTCTCCCGCAAAAACCGCTCCAGCTCGTCCCGGCGCCGGCTGTTTTTGTCGACGAGCACCAGCACGGCCGGCCCCGCGCCGGACAGCACCGCGGCCAGGGCGCCGTGGTTCGGCGCCTCCCGCAGCACGGTCTCCAGGCCCGGCACGAGCTTCGCCCTGTAAGGCTGGTGGAGCCGGTCGCGCATGGCGCGGCCGAGAAGGTCAAGCCTGCCGGCGGCCAGCGCCGCCGTCAGCAGGGCGCTTTGGCCGACGTTGAAAACCGCGTCGGCGAAATTCACCGTCTTGGGCAGCACGTCCCGCGATTTGGCGGTGGACAGCTCGTATTCGGGCACGGCCACCAGCGCCTCCAGCGCTTCGGGAGCTTCCAGGCGCACCGCCTCCGCCCGGTCGCCGTCCCACGAGGCGGCGACGATGCCCCCGAACAGGCAGGCGCCCACATTGTCCGGGTGCCGTTCCATGCGCATCGCCAGCTGGAACAGCTCATCCCTGGACAGCGCGTCACCGATCAGCGCGTTGGCGGCGCAGAGGGCGCCCACGATGGCGGCCGCGCTGCTGCCCAGCCCGCGCGTCGAGGGAATGTCGCTGCGGATGGCGATGGCCAGCTCCGGAATGTCGGCTCCGGCTTCCCGGAACACCAGCTGCGCCGCGCGGTAGACGAGGTTCGTCTTGTCCGCCGGAACGCCCTGGAGCTTGTCTCCCAACAGGGTGACCGTGGTCGTGTCGGCCGGTTGCAGGTCTATCCATGTGTAGAGCGACAGGGCCATGCCGAGCGAGTCGAAACCCGGGCCCAGATTGGCCGTGCTGGCCGGCGCCCGGGCAACCGCGCGGCCGCGGATGCGCATGCCGGCCATCACGGTTCCCCCTCCGGCGGCGAGAGCCGCGCGATGGCCTCGAGCACCGCCGCCTTGTCGGCCGGCACGGTGACGGGCTCGGTGCGCGCCGAACGGACGGCGATGTCCGGGTCCTTCAGCCCGTGCCCGGTCAGCACGCACACCACCCTTTCCCCGCCGCGGAAAACGCCTTCCCGCTTCAGCTTGCGCACGCCCGCCAGCGAAGCGGCGGACGCGGGTTCGGCGAAAATCCCTTCTTTGACGGCAAGCATCCGGTAAGCTTCCAAAATTTCCTCGTCGGTGACGCAGTCGATGCGGCCTCCCGATTCCCCGGCGGCGGCGGCCGCCGTCTTCCAGCTGGCCGGATTGCCGATGCGGATCGCCGTGGCCACCGTTTCGGGATTCGGGATCGGGCGTCCTCTCACGATGGCGGCGGCGCCTTCCGCTTCGAACCCGACCATTTTGGGCAGCGTCCGGATGCGTCCGGCCGCGTGGTATTCCTTGAATCCCTTCCAGTAGGCGGAGATGTTGCCCGCGTTGCCGACGGGGATGGCCAGGTAGTCCGGCGGGCCGCCCAGCTGGTCGCACACCTCGAAGGCCGCCGTCTTCTGGCCTTCGATGCGGTACGGATTGACGGAATTGACCAGCGTGATCGGATGGGTCGAGGTGATCTCCCGGGCGATTTCCAGCGCGCGGTCGAAATTGCCTTCGATGGCGATGACTTTCGCGCCGTAAATGATCGCCTGCGCCAGCTTGCCCAGGGCGATGTTCCCGCTCGGGATGAGCACGATGCAGCCCAGCTTCGCCCGCGCGGCGTACGCCGCCGCGGAAGCCGACGTGTTGCCGGTGGAGGCGCACATGATGGTGCGGCTTCCTTCTTCCACCGCCTTGGCGACGGCCACCACCATGCCGCGGTCCTTGAACGATCCGGTGGGGTTGAGCCCTTCGTATTTGAAATACAGGTCCAGACCGAGTTCTTCCGACAGCCGTCCGGCGCGGATGAGCGGCGTGTTGCCCTCCAGCAGGGTCAGCTTCGGCGTCCGCTCCGTCACGGGCAAAAACGGTTCATAGGCGGCAATGAGTCCTTGATAATGCATGTCATGACTCCTTTGTCTGTGGATGGGACGGGATCGAATCATCCCTCGACGCGGTACACGCTTTTTACTTTCCGGACCGCTTCGAGGCTTTCGAGACGTTCGGCCACGGCGCCGAACGCTGCCTTCGCGGCATGGTGCGTGATGATGATCAGATCGGCGCAGCCCGACGAATCCCCCGACGAAGGCTGCATGACCGATTCGATGCTGACGCCGAAATCGGCGAACACCCGGGCGATCTGCGCCAACACGCCCGCGCGGTCTTCCACGTGCAGCAGGAGGAAAAACTTCGACGCGATCTGTTCGTCGGTCTTCAGTTTCTTCTCCCGGTAGGGGGCGACGGCCCATTTGCCGCTCACGCCGAGCTTCATGTTTTTCGCCGCGGCGACCAGGTCCGCCACCACCGACGTGGCCGTCGGGAGCTGGCCGGCGCCGGGCCCGTAGAACATCGTCTCCCCGACCGCTTCGCCGTAAACGCACACGGCGTTGAAAACCCCGCTCACCGAAGCGAGGGGATGGCTCTTGCGGATCATCGTCGGCTGTACGCTGACGCTGATGAGGTCGTTTTCATCCCGCTCGGCGATGCCGAGCAGCTTCAGCTCGTATCCGAGCTGCTTCGCGAAACGGATGTCCTCCTGCGTGACGGAACGGATGCCGCGGACGTCCACGTCTTCCAGCGCGACGGGCGTGCGGAACCCGAGCGTGGCCAGAATCGCCATTTTGCGCGCCGCGTCCAGCCCGTCCACGTCCGACGTGGGGTCCGCCTCCGCATATCCCAGAGCCTGGGCCTCTTTCAGGACGGCCTCGTAAGCCGCCCCTTCCTGGCTCATTTTGGTCAAAATATAGTTGGTCGTGCCGTTGACGATCCCCGTGATCTTCGTGATCCGGTCGGATGAGAAGCTTTCGATCAGCGTGCGGATGATGGGGATACCCCCGGCGACGCTGGCTTCGAAGAATACGTCGCATCCCTTCTCGCGGGCCTTGGCCATGATTTCCTGGCCGTACAGGGCCATCAGATCCTTGTTGGCGGTGACGACCTGTTTGCCGCTTTCCAGGGCGGCGAGAAGGTATTCCTTGGTCGGCTCGACGCCGCCCATCACCTCGATGAGAATGTCGATATCGGGATCGTGGATGATTTCCCACGGGTCCTCCGTCAGTTTCGCCGGATCGACGGGAATCTCCCTTGCCTTGGTTTTGTCCTTCACCAGAATCTTGCGGATTTCAATCGGCGAACCGACCTGCCTTTGCAGATCTTCCTGGTGGCCTTCGACGATCCGCACCACGCCGGTGCCGACCGTGCCCAGTCCCAGAAGCCCGGCCCGGATCGGTTTCATCAGTTTCCCTCCTGTCCCCTGTCCCTTTTCGCGCATGTCCCTTTCCCGTCTGTCCGTCCGGCCTCAGCCGCGGCCGACGATGGCCGCGCTCCGCACGCCGTCCAGCGTGCGCAGCCGCTCCAGGAGATCGCCGGGCGCGGCGCCGGATTCCGACATGTCCAGCGAAACGACCACATTCGCCACGCCCCGGAGCGGAATCGACTGGGAAATGGTCAGCACGTTGCCGCCGCCGTCGGCGAGTGCCCCGAGCACCCTCGACAGCACGCCGGAACGGTGCTCCAGGTCCAGGGCCAACGTGACGATCCGTTCCGGCTGCGCCTGTTCCAGCGGGTACACCCCGTCCTTGTATTTGTAAAACGCGCTTCGGCTCAGCCCGACCCGTTCCGCCGCCTCGTGCACCGTGGCCGCTTCCCCCCGGCGCAGGAGATCCTTGGCCATCTCCGTCTTCAGGATGCCTTCGGGCAGCAAATCTTCCCGGACGACGTAATAACGGTGGGACATGATTCGTCCTCCCTGGAAAGACGAATGTATGCGTATAATGGACATTATAGCGGAAAGCGGCCTTCGGAACAACCGCCAATCGCGGCCATGATCCGATTTTTTCCGCCGGTTTCCGCTATCGGTCCGTATCCTCCGTTCCGTCCTCGTCTCCGCCGTAAAACTCGAACACGTGGTCGCCTATGCGAACCGGGTCTCCATCCTTCGCGCCCTGCGCGCGCAGCGCATCGTCCACTCCCATGCGGCGGAGGATGCGCGCCAGGCGCACCGCGGCTTCGTGGGAAACCAGCTGGGTCCGCCGGACCACCGCTTCGACCTTCGCGTTTTCCACGACGAAACCGCCGTTTTCCCGGCGTACGACAATCGCCTCGTCGTCTTCTTCCCGGTGCCGGAAAACGACGCCCTCCGCCTCCGCGGGAGCGCCGGTTCCCGCCGAGGCGGCTTCCTCCTCCCGGGACGCGTCCAGCATGTCGGCCACTTTGCGGACGAGTTCCTGCACGCCCCGGCGCGTCACGGCGGAGACGGGAATGACCTCGATATCCGGCCTTGCCCCGGCCAGCCGCTCCCGGAAGCGCCGCAGCCGGTCTTCGGCCTCCGGCGCGTCCATCTTGCTGGCCGCCACGATTTGCGGCCGGCGCGCCAGTTCCGGATTGTAAAGCTCAAGCTCGCGATTCACCGTCTCCCAGCTCACGAACGGATCGCTGTCCTCCGGACCGGACATGTCCACGACGTGCACGATCACCCGGGTCCGTTCCGCGTGGCGCAAAAATTCGTGGCCCAAACCCGCCCCCGCGTGGGCGCCTTCGATAAGCCCCGGCAGGTCGGCCAGCACGAAGCTGCGGAAATCCCCGGCGTCCACGACGCCCAGATTCGGGGTCAGGGTGGTAAACGGATAATCGCCGATTTTCGGGCGGGCGGCGGATACGACGGAAAGCAGCGTCGACTTGCCGGCGTTGGGCAGGCCGACCAGCCCCGCGTCGGCGAGCAGCTTCAGTTCAAGGACGACCCACCGCTCCTCGCCCGGCTCGCCGTTCTCGGCGATGCGGGGGGCCGGGTTGCTCGGACTTTTGAACCGGATGTTGCCCCGGCCGCCCCGGCCGCCCCGGGCGATGACCGCTTCCTGCCCGCGGCGCGTAAGATCGGCGATGAGTTCCCCGGTCTCCGCGTCATACACGGCGGTGCCGGGCGGGACGCGGACGACGAGATCCCTGCCGTTCCTTCCGTCCATGGACTTGCTTTTGCCGTTTTCTCCCCGCTCGGCCTTGAAATGCCGGTTGTAGCGGAAGTCCATGAGGGTGCGCAGCCCTTCGTCCACCCGGAAAATCACGTCGCCGCCCTTGCCGCCGTCGCCTCCCGCGGGTCCTCCCTCGGGAACGTATTTTTCGCGGCGAAAGGCGACCATGCCGTTGCCGCCGTCGCCGCCTTTGACGTAAATTTTCGCCCTGTCCACAAACATGAACGATCACTCCGCTTTGCGGCGGCAGGGAAAGACGACTTCGGCGCTCCAGCCCGGCTGCTTCCGCACGGGGCCGGCTTCCGGAGCAACCTCCCCGGAACCCGCCCGACTCCGTTCCGCCGCGGGCCCGTCTTCCCCGCCTTTCCCGCCGTGCCGCCAAAAAGCGCGAATCCGGCCGGCTCCCGCCAGGGCTCTGTCCCACTCCCTGCGAAGGCCTTCTTCGTCGGCCGTCTCGCCGGCAAATTCCAGCCGCAGCTCGAGTCCTTCCTCGCCGCGCCGGAAATCCAGGCGCAGCGTGTTCCCGGTCTCCGCGCCGCGCGCCGCGCGGGAACGGACCGCTTCCACGAGGCCGATGACCGCGCGGGTCATCCGTTGCCGCTCTTCTTCCGATCCTTCCAGGGAAAGCCGCTCGTCCACCCGCACGTCCAGGCGCAGATTCTCGGAAAGCGCACGGAAGGACAGCAGGAAATACGCCAGCTCGCTGCTGCCGAGACGGGAAATCCGGCTTTCGCGCTCCATCCGCTCCCTTATTCTGTCCAACGTCTCCATCGCATTATGGAGCTTTTGCAGGCGAAGGTAACCGTACAGGATTTGCAGATCGTTCATCCAGTCATGGCGTTGCTGGCTCAGCGCCTGCAGCCAGAACCGCCGATGCTCGTCCGCAAGGCGCGCAAGCAGCCGGCGGTTGGCCCGGCGCATCGACTCCGCATGCACGATCGCCGCCGCCAGGGCCCAGGCGGCCAGCAACAGGGCCGGCCACCGGGCGTCCGGCAAAACGGCGGTCAGCACGGCCGGCAACACCAGCGACGCGGCCGCCGCCGCGCTCCAGGACGTAAAGTGTTTGGCCCGCATGTGGCTTCCTTCTCCCGTGCAAAAACAACCCCCGGCCGACTGCTTCCGGCCGGGGGTTATCCTGCTGCCATATTAGCCTTCCGACGCTGCCGCGACCGGCGCCGCCTCGACGGGATAGACGCTGACCCGTTTGCGGTCGCGACCCCAGCGTTCAAAACGGACAATGCCCGCCGTTTTCGCGTAAAGCGTGTCGTCCGAGCCCTTCCCGACGTTGCGGCCCGGATGGATGCGCGTGCCGCGCTGCCGGACCAGGATGCTGCCGGCCGTCACCAGCTGGCCGTCGGCGCGCTTCACGCCAAGGCGTTTCGCTTCGCTGTCGCGGCCGTTCTTCGTGGAACCGACACCCTTCTTGGACGCGAACAGCTGCAGATTCATCCGCATCATGGCGTCAACCTCCTTTTTTCGGCGTATTTTTGATGGCCTTAGCGGCCACGAACGATTGTTCGATCCGGACGTATTCCCCGTACGACTCCGCGATGGATTCCAGGGCGACCAGCATGCCTTCCAGGAGCAGCTGCGCGCGCTCACGCCGCGCCCCGTCCCCTTCCGGCGGCACGGACGCGTCCAGGAAGCCTTCGCGCATCTCGGTGCGCAACTTGAGGCCGGCGAGGCGCTCCACGGCGTTGACCGCGCCGATGGCCACCGCCGACACGCCGGCGCATACGATATCCCTGCCCGGCTCATCGTAGTACGCGTGGCCGGATACGGTGAAGCGCGCCACGCGTCCGTCCGGATCCCGCCAAATTCTGACGGTGATCATGGGACTTTACGCCTCGATGCTTTCGATGGTCACTTTCGTGTACGGCTGGCGGTGACCCTGCTTGCGGCGATAGTTCTTCTTGGGCTTGTACTTGAAGACGATGATTTTCTTGCCCTTGACGTGCTTGTCGACCTTGCCGGTCACCTTCGCGCCGGGCACCGTCGGCTCGCCGGCCACGAATCCCTTGTCGCCGCTTACGGCCAGCACGCGGTCGAAGACGACGGTGTCGCCTTCCGCGGCCGCAAGCTTCTCCACGTAGATCACGTCGCCCGGTTGCACCTTGTACTGCTTGCCGCCGGTTTCGATGATGGCGTACATGCGCCCACCTCCTTCATCGCTGACTCGCCCCGCCGGGTGCCGGCTTCCGTCTTCCGCACGAGGCGGATCGCGGGAATCGCCGGTCTTGCCAGACCCGGTCAAGCGCGGTTGTCGCATGCCACCACGCGCACTTTGCGATTTTATCATACCGGGAAAGCAAATTCAATGATAATTAACGGAATTCCGGGTCCGCACAGGATGGGCGGCCGAGGCTTGGCATGCATTGGCGGACGCCGCCTCGCGGATGTAGGCGGATGCGGCCCGGCAGGTACTGGCGGATGGTCTGACGGACTGTCGGAAGCGGACCGGCGTACACTGGCAGATGCGGCTTGATAAACCGGCGGATGCCGGCTGGCGCGGAAAAATGCGGTTGGCATGAATCACGCCAAAAGTGCAATTATTTTCTTATGAAAAGGTAGCGTCAAGCATTTTGTGTACTACTTGTAGGGACTCTTTGGATTGGTTTTGATGGAACAAGCTTATGCCTGGCCGTCCCGAGGCTTTTAGACCATCGAACACACCGATGAAGATGTTGGTGGCGCCGCTCCGGTGAAGGTCCTGCAGAAACTCTTTCCAGCCGCTTGCGTTTTTCCTGGCCTCCGGCCCGAAAGCCCAGGATCTGGCGGTATCCGTCTTCCTCGACCCCCGTGGCCGTATAAATGACTTCGGTCGCCACACGGTCCCGGCGCAGACGGAAATGAATGCCGCCGATGGAATAACGCTGCTTTGGCGGTCGTTCCAGCCAGGCGTGGACGTCCTCCATCGCGTATGGGTGATGTTGCTGATGGTCTCTCCTTTCTTTGGGTTTTGGGTCAATCCAAGAGTACCCTGCCACCTGCTTTTTTTTTGGAATAGCTATCCTTACCCAAACTAATTTACGTCACCGGGGCGAACCGGAACAGCGACAAAAATGCCGTTATTTTCCCATGAAAACGGGCTTTTCGGGCAAACAAAGACAATTGTGCTATTAAATTGGAAAAATTTGTGCGATTTTCGGGGAGAGGCCCAAAAATAATGATACGAATGTCGCTATTTCGTCTGAAGGGCCGCAAAAACGAAAAAATAATAGCACTTTTGTCGTTGTGGATCCTCCGGACCTGCCACGCGCCCGGTACCCCCCCGGTCAACCGGGATCGTCCTCTGAAAGCCCCGGCAGCAAATCCGGCATCCGCTCCCGGCCCAGGCCGAGGACGAAGGCGTTCAGCGCCCGGCCGGCGTCGTCATCCACCGTTTCGTACGTCCGGCCGTCCAGGTGCGTGTAACGGTCGCCGACGCGACGGGTTTGATCTCCCTGAAACAGGTCCAAAAAGTAAAGGTACCCGACGTCCTTGACTTCGGAAACGCGCACGGTAACGGCTTTGAGGCGGTCGGCGATGCCGCGGACGGTCTCGGGATCGGTCACGGCGAGGCCGCGGCCGTCGCCGAAACGGATTTCGATCCGCTCCACCGCGTCCAGGCCGATCCCCAGCACAGCGGTCAGCGGAATCGGCTCCGATTCGGAAGCCGGGCCGCCCGGCCTTCCCGCGCAACCGGCCGACGCCGCCGCGGCAAGAACCGCCAGCGCCAGCAGAACATTCGCGGCGATCCTGCGCACGGCGGCATGCTCCTTCCGACGGGCAAATTTCCGTTGATTCGATTATAGCAGATAAGGACCTGCCGGATAAGGACCTGCCGCGCCAGCCGCATCCGGGGCGGCATCCGCCGCGTCCCCGCGCCTCGGCCACGGGACAAACGAAACCGGGCGGGAAACCATGATACGTGCCGTTTCCCGCATGCCCCATGGATCTCAGCGCAACGAAGCCGGGCGGGGAACCCGGTTGCCTTCGGGTGCCCGCTTGGCTCTCGAACCTCATCGAGAACGGAGCCGGGCGAGGAATCCTTCGATCACCGCCCCCTCGGGGATCACTCGCTGAATGCGTCCGCCGTTCATCACATAGATCAAATGGTAGCGTTCCTTCATGAACAGGCGGACCACGGTGGACAGCGGACGGTGGGGAGAGACGACGATGGGGTGGGCGATCGCGCCTGCGTCCAGCTTCTCCGCGGAGCGGCGGCTTCGATGCACGAGAAAGCGGATAAACAGGTACGGAATGTTGCGCCATTGATACCAGCCGGAAGCCAGCAGAAAAAGTCCGATGAGCAGAAAATTGAGCTGCACCGGTCCGCCGCGGAGCGCCGGCCAGACCGAGACAACCGTGAGCGCCGCCCCGCCCGCCAGGCTGATGAGGACGGACCGCCGGAGGGCGGCGTGATACGGAAGGCGCAGGCTGAGCCAGGCCTGCATCAGTTTGCCGCCGTCCAGGGGAAGGATGGGAAGCAGGTTGAAAAGGCCAATCCAGACATTCGCCGCCGCAAAATCGGCGGCCCATGCGCGATCCGCCCATCCCGCCTGTCCGAGCGCCCAGCCGGACAGCGCAAGCCAGGCGTTCTGCATCGGCCCGGCGAGGGCAACCACCGTCTCCTGCCGGACCGGAATCGTTCCCGCGTCCTCCACTTCGGCGACACCGCCAAAAGGCAGCAGCCGGATTTCCCGGATGCGCCACCCGTAATGAAACGCCGCCGCCACGTGGCCGAGTTCATGGATCGCCACGATGACGAACAGGGTGGCCAGCTCCACGAACAGGCCGGCGGCCGCGGCGAGGGCCATCATCAGGACGAAAAGCGGATGCAGCCGGACGGTCATGCCGCGCCATTTAATCAAGCGGGATCACTGCCGCCGGGTCGAGGGCCTTGCCGTTCTGCCGCACGGCGAAATCCAGATACGCTTCCGCGGAGCTTCCGCCGGTCGGCCCCAGCCGGCCGATGGTCTGGCCGGTTTCGACCCAGTCTCCCGGCCGGACGGAGGGTCTGGCGACGTTGCCGTAGACGGTAACAATCCGGTTCGGATGGCGGATGAGGACGGTGGAGACGCCGTTTTCATCTCCCGCCACCTGCATGACCAAGCCCGCGTAGACGGCCCGCACGGAACTCGTGGCCGGCGCCGCGAACCGCACGCCCGTGCCGCTTTCGGCGAAAGTCCGGACCAACCGTCCGTCCACGGGAGGGGATGTTTCCACATGGCTCCAGATGGTTTGCGCCTTCTCTTCCCCGGCGTTCCCGAGCTGCTGCAGAAACGCGGGAGAACCGGCGAAATGCCGCTCGTACCAGGCGCGCACCGCCTGCGAGTCCATTTCCTCGGCGAGCGCGGCGGACAGCCAAAGCCGGACGAGGGCGGCTCCGGGAAGTTCAAAGCGAAGCCACCCCCACACCGCGCCGAACAGCATGAGCGCCCACACCGCCCGGACCGCAAGTCCGCGGAAAAAACGCAGCGACCCGCCATTCGCCGGCGAGCCGCTTTCCGTCTCCCGGCGCTTCATCCGCTCCTTCCACCAGGTTTCCGGGTCGTCGGAGAACGCCGGATCGGAAAAGCGCTCCGGCGGCCTCGCGCCCGCGAGGACGGGAACCTCTCCGGCTGCAGAGCCATCGGGCCGTGTCTCCGATCCTCCGCCAAGCCTCACGCCAACCGGTTTCTCTGTGGACGGCGGCCCGGGCCTGAATTGCGCCGGATCATTGCGACGGCCGCCTCCCGCGAAAGGCACCCCGCCCTTTGTCCCGCCATTTGCCGCGATATCGGCCAGGGTGACCGCATCGTGATCGGCGTTGACGCCAGCCTGCGGGATCGCGCCGCCGTTCGGCGTGACACCGGCCGGGTCGTCGCCGGATCGGACTGATTCTCCGCCGTTTGCCCCGGTGCCGGACCGGGACGTCATCCCGCCGCCGGCACCGCCGGCCGCCATGTCATCGCTTGCCGCACCGCCTGTCCCGCCCGGCCCGGCGTGTTCGTCCGCCCCTTCGCCGGCCGGGAGGCCCGCATCCGCGGCGGCGCCCGCATCCGCGGCGGCGATCCGCGTCATCCGTTCCTTGCGCCTCCGCCGGACGTTGCGCCGAACATCCATGCCGGCATCCTCCCTTCCGGTGCTTGTCTCACTTTCACCTTATGGCGGATGACCGCGGTTTAGACCAGCCGGCCCGTCCGCGGACACCACGCCGCTCGCCGGGAAAGGCGGGACACGCGGACCAAGAAACGGGACATCGGCGCCCCCGGATGCAAAAGACGGCAAGGCGGAGTCTCCCCGGAGCCGAGGCCGGAGGACAATCAAGGCGGGAACGCCCGGATCATGTGCCCGAAATCCCGGCAACGGGGAGCAACCGGGTTCCGGCAGGGACCCCCGGAAAAGAAAAAAGGCCCCCGGACGGCAAGACCGTCTTTCGACAATCGGAACACCGGTCTTTCCGTCCAGGGGCCGGCTTACCGCGCAGAGGCAGCCTGTACTCCTTAAGCCCCTTCTTCCTTCTCCTGCTCCTGATGCGCCCGCACGCTCATGATGAACCCGACCGACAGCATGTTGATGAGCAGCGACGTGCCGCCGTAGCTGATAAAGGGCAGCGTGATGCCGGTGATGGGCATGATGCCGATCATCATGCCGATGTTCTGGAAGATCTGGAACACCCACATCGACGCCACGCCGATGATAATGTACGAGCCGCGCAGGTCGTTGCACTGGAAGGCGATCATGATCATGCGGTAAATGAACACGAAGTACAGCAGCAGGAGCACCGCCGCGCCCTGGAAGCCGAATTCCTCGCCGATGACGACAAAGATGGAATCGGAATAAAGATAGGGAACGAGTCCGCGGCGGATGGAATTGCCCTGCATGTATCCGTCCCCGCTCAGGCCGCCCGAGCCGATGGCGATCTGGGCCCGCTGGGACTGGAACTTTTCGTCGGCCGAAGCCTGCTCCGGGTTGATGAACGTGTTGATCCGTTCATACCAGTGCGATTTTCCATGCTGCACGAGGAAGTCCCGGATTTCCCCGTTGTAGGTGTTGAACAGGTTGACGAAAATCGCCACGCCCACGGCAAACGCCGCCAGGCCGATGAGCACGTGGGTGTACCGGATGTTCCCGATCCAGAGCATCCCGAGCACGATGAAAATGTAAATGATGGCGTTGCCCAGGTCCGGCTGGATCATCACCAGCAGAAAGGGCAGAAAGACCGCCGCCGCCACGGGCAGGACGTCCTGCCGGAACGAAAGCGGTTTGCCCATTCTTCGCCCCAGGATCGCGGCGATGGCCAGAATCAGGCACACCTTCATCAGTTCCGCGGGTTGAAACAGATATCCTCCGGGCAGCTCGAACCAGCTGCGGGCGTTGTTTGTGGGCGGGGCGAAAAAATAAACGGCAACCAGCAGCGCGATGCCGGCCCCGTACCACAGAACCCACCATTTGAGCACCCAGCGGTAGTTGATCAGCGTCACCAGCGGGATGATCAAAAAACCCAACCCGTAGAACATCAGGGTTTTCGTCGGATAGCTATGCAGCGGCGTGCCCCAGACGGCGCTCCGCACGACGAGGTAGCTGATGCCCATGAACAGGACCAGAATGGCCAGCATCAGCGCGTCCATTTTCTTGAGGCGGCTCAGCACGGGTCATCAACCCATTCCGAAAAACTTGCGCACTTTCCGCATGAATCCCTCTTTTTCTTCCAGCGGCATGAGCGGCACCGTCTCGCCGAGAATGCGCCGCGCCACGTTCCGGTAGGCGATGGCCGCGCGGGACTGCGGGTTCATCACGATCGGCTCGCCCTGGTTGGCGTGCTTGATGACCGTCTCGTCATCCGGCACGATGCCGATGAGGTCGATGGCCAGCACCTGGCAGACCTCGTCCACGTCCAGGATTTCGCCCCGTTTCAGCAAAGAAGGACGAATGCGGTTGATCAAAAGCTTGGGCGAACCGATGCGGGTCTTCTCCAGCAGGCCGATGACCCGGTCGGCGTCCCGCACCGCGGCGTTCTCGGGGGTGGTCACCACGATCGCCTTGTCCGCTCCGGCCACGGCGTTGCGGAAGCCCTGCTCGATACCCGCCGGGCAGTCGATGATCACGTAATCGAAGTCCGGCTTGAGTTCCTCGACGATCGCTTTCACCTGCTCGGGCGTGATGTCGTTTTTGTCTTTCGTCTGGGCGGCCGGCAGCATGTACAAGAGGTCCTCGAACCGCTTGTCCTTGACCAGGGCCTGACCCAGCCGGCACCGGCCCTCGGCGACGTCGATCAGGTCGTAGATGACCCGGTTTTCCAGCCCCATGACCACATCCAGGTTGCGCAGGCCGATGTCGGTGTCCACCAGGCACACCTTTTTGCCCAGCATGGCCAGCGCCGTGCCCAGATTGGCGGTGGTGGTGGTTTTGCCGACCCCGCCCTTGCCGGAGGTGACGACGATCGCTTCACCCATGTTTCCTACACTCCTTTGGACAGCGTCGCTTCCTTGCGAAAACGGTGCAACTGCGTGATGCGGTCGATTTCCATCACGCCGCCCCGCAAATAGGCAAATTCCATCCGCGAATCCTCCGACACCCATTCCTCCGGCGGGCGGCTGATGACGTTCGCGATGCGCAGCTGCATCGGCATCATGAGCGAGGCCGCGATGATTGCCCCGGTATCGCCTTCGCACCCGGCATGGGCGATGCCCCGCAACGCGCCCAGGATGTAGATGTCTCCGGTGCACCGCACCGTTCCGCCGGGGTTGACGTCGCCGAGCAGGAGCAGATGCCCGTCATGCTCCACCGCTTGCCCCGAACGGACAATGCCGCTCATCCGGTACAGCGGAAGGTTGTCGCGAGGGATGGCGGGTGGGCCTTCCGCGTCGCTTTCAATGGATTCCACGAGCAGGTTGCCGTACCTTCCGATAATGTCCCGGATTTTCTCCTTCGCGTCTTCGTTCACCTGACGCCGTCCCAGTCTGACGCGCACCTGCATCGCCGCGCCGGAAAGCTGCTGCCCGTGCCGGGTCAGCTTGTCCTCCAGTTCCTTGAGCAGGCTGTCCCATTCGCACCGGTCGTCCAGCACGAAAACGAGTCCGTCCCTCACGCCTTTGATGGTCACCAGCGTTTTGCCGCTCACCGGCTCCGTCCCTCCCCGCGACCAACATACACCTTCGCCCTCGCGGTCCGTTTTCCCTGCTTAATCGGCGGACGAACGTTCACCGGAACCCTGGGATGCGGCGGGGGCGGGCCGAGTCAGCAGGCGGCGGAACGGAAAATAGAAAAGCGCCGCCAGCGCCGCCTGAACGGCTGTCGTCGGCAGGATCTGCCACCCGATGGCAAAGAGATAGGATACGGTGGTCACCTGAAAAAGCCGGTAGATGGCGTACACGATCGTGTCCAGCATGAAGCCGCCAAAGGCCGTGAGCACGATGTAAAGCCCGGCGGAGGGACGCAGGCGGCCGACCAAAAGTCCCGCAAGGTACCCCGCAAGGGCCATGCCGAAGGCGTAAGCTCCGATCAGATGCCCGTAAAAAACCACATCCTGAAAAAGTCCGAAACCGAGGCCGAAAAAGAAGGCGGTATGCCGACCGGCCGTCACGGCCACAAACAGGGTCACGAGAAACGGAAAATGCGGCACGATCCGGCCGCCCATTGCCGCGGGCACAAACCAGGGAAGCACCGCCGTCTCGATGAGCAGAAGGAAGAGGGCGGCGAGGATCGTCCGATGGACGCGGAGCTTCATGGCGCCTCAGCTTCCGTTTCCGGTTGGTCCATGTCCGGCGCCACCACGACAAACACTTCCGTCAGGTGATCGAAGGCGGAGGCCGGCCGGATGTTCGCCGTCAGCGTGAGACCGAAATCCCCGACCTGTTTGTCGACCACCGTTCCGATCACGATGCCGCGGGGAAACAGGGCGCCCAATCCGGAGGTGATGATGGTGTCGCCCACCTCAAGGGGATCATTCGGATCGATTCTGCTCATGCGAAAGAGCCCGGTTTCCCTGTTGTAGGCGTCGACGACGCCGAAGGTGGCGCTTTCCTTGCCAAGGACCGTGGCCGACACGGCGATGCCCGTCGGCGAATTCGGATCGAGCTCGGTGAGCGGCATCACGGTGGACGTGAATTCGGATACGCGGCTCACGATGCCGACGAGGCCGTCCACGGTCTGCACCGCCATTTTTTCCCGGATGCCGTCCCGCGCGCCCAGGTCGATGCGGAACGACCGGTTGTACGGGTCGGAACTGTAGCCAATCACCTGGGCGATGAGATAGCGGTAGCGGTACAGCCGCTTCTGACGCTCGGTAAACTCGAGGGCCCTTTTCAGCCGTTCGTTTTCCTGCTCGATGAAATTGTAGCGCATCTGGTCCTGCGCGTATCGCGCCACGGTCTGGCGGAGCACTTCGTTTTCCCGGTACACTTCGGAAAGCCGGCCCATGTCGCGCACAAACTCCGCGACGGCTCCCACGGGCCGGTACAGGACCGATTGGATCGCGCCGAAGGCGTCGTGCAGAAACTTCTCGGGCCAGGTGAGCCGGGACCGTCCGAGGGTGAATCCGATCAGGGCGATGAACAGCACCAGGCCGATCATGAGGATGAACAGCCTTTTGTTGCGAAACAGTCGGATCGCCGATCACCACCGCTTCCCGCTTTCCATCCGCAACGTCCGGTTCAGTTGGCAGCCCGCGAGACGGTACCTTTGTTGGCCCCCCGCAATAGGTCAAGGCTTTCCAGCGCTTTCCCCGTGCCGACCGCGACGCAATCGAGGGGATTCTCGGCAACCAGCACCGGCATGCCGGTTTCCCGCGACAGCAGTTTGTCCAGATTGCGAAGCAGCGCCCCTCCTCCGGTCAGCACAATGCCCCGGTCCATGATGTCCGCGGCCAGCTCCGGCGGCGTACGTTCCAGGGTCAGCTTCACCGCTTCGACGATGGCGCCCGTCGTGTCCGCGAGGGCTTCGGTGATCTCGTCCGAGGTGATGGAAATGGTCTTCGGCAGGCCGGTCACCAGGTCGCGGCCGCGGATTTCCACGGACTGGGGCCGCTCCACCGGAAGAGCCGAACCGATGTCGATCTTGATCTGCTCCGCGGAGCGCTCGCCGATCAGCAGGTTGTACACCCGCTTGATGTACTGGATGATCGCCTCGTCCATTTCATCGCCCGCGACGCGGATGGACCGGCTGGTGACAATGCCGCCCAGGGAAATGACGGCCACTTCCGTCGTGCCGCCCCCGATGTCCACCACCATGCTGCCCGTGGGTTCCCAGACGGGCAGGTCGGCGCCGATGGCCGCGGCGAACGGTTCTTCGATGGTGTACGCTTCCTTGGCCCCCGCCATCCGGGTGGCTTCCTCCACGGCGCGCTTCTCCACCGAGGTCACGCCGGAAGGCACGCACACCATCACATTGGGACGGCGCGGGAAAAACAGGCTTTTCTTGTATGCGCGGTTGATGAAATATTTGATCATCGTCGCCGTCGTGTCGAAGTCGGCGATGACGCCGTCTTTCATCGGACGGATGGCGACGATGCTGCCGGGGGTGCGGCCGATCATGCGCTTGGCGTCTTCGCCGACGGCCACGATTTTGCGGGTTTCCGTGTGGATGGCGACGACGGACGGTTCCCTGACGACGATTCCTTTTCCTTTGACGAATACGAGCGAATTGGCGGTACCCAGGTCGATGCCCAGGTCGCGGTTCCCCCCGAACATATGCCGTAACCTCCTGATGTCGGACAATCTTCCTCATTATATTACATGCAACCGGCTTCCTTCAAACTGACGTACTTCCCGTCCCCGATCACCAGGTGGTCGAGCACGTCGATGCCGATGACCCGGCCCGCTTCCACCAGCCGGCGGGTGACTTCCAGGTCCTCGTCGCTGGGCGTCGGGTCGCCGCTCGGATGGTTGTGGGCGCAAAGGATGGCCGCGCTGCTGCGCCGGATGGCGGCCCGGAACACCTCGCGGGGATGCACCACCGACGCGTTCAGGCTGCCGATGGACAGCGTCTCCCGGCCGATCACCCGGTTTTTCGTATTCAGGAAAAGGCACACGAAATGCTCCTCTTTCAGATGGCGCATGTCCTCCAGCAGAAGATCGGCGGCGTCCTGCGGCCGCGTGATGCGGGGCATGTCCGGCAGACGGGCGCGGGCCAGCCGCCGGCCCAGCTCCACGGAAGCCTGCAGCTGCACCGCCTTGACCGGTCCGATGCCGCGGATGTGGATGAGCTCGTCCCAGTTCTTCTCGGCGAGCCTGCGGAGGCCGCCGCATTCGTTCAAAATGCGCTGGGCGACGTGCACCGCCGATTCGTCGCGCGTGCCGGTGCGCAGCAAAATGGCCAGAAGCTCGGCGTTGCTCAGCGATTCCGCGCCATACAGCTTCAGACGCTCGCGGGGCCTGTCCTCGAGGGGCAGCTGGCGCAGCGTATAAAGCCTGCCGGTCATCGGGATCCTCCTTCTTGCCGGAAAGTGGATGCCGAAGGAATCATGCTGTCGGGGATTCTTGCGGAATGGCGAAGAAAAATCGGGGAATTCGCAAGCGACAGTATTACTATACCACTAACCTCCCGGTGGGCGCATCCGTCTAATGGACGGTTCCGACAGAAAATCCAAAAAAAAACGGGGGTTCGCGTGAACCCCGCGCTGCCTGACCGCCTCAGCTCCCCTGCTCCAGCACGCTGAGGCCGGCCTTGCAGACTTCCATGTCCATGGTGTAGTGGCCGCCGCTGACCCCGATGCCGCCGACGACCTGGTCGCCGATCCGGATCGGATATCCCCCTCCGAAAATCACCAGCCTGGGGGTATGGACAATGCCGTGCAGAAGGGGCGCGTCGTCCTTGATGCGGTCGTACCATTCATGGGTCGCCCGGCGGTAGGTGGCGGCGGTGTACGCCTTGTTGATGGCGATCTCGATGCTGAGCGCCGGCGCGCCGTCCATCGCGCCGAACGCCTTGAGATAGCCCGCGTGGTCGACGACGGCGATGCTGAACGGAATGCCGAATTCCCCGGCTTTCACCTGCGCGGCTTCGAGCATCTTTTGGGCCAGTTCAAGCGAAATGGTGTGCACCGTAACCGTGGTTTTCATTTGTCCGTTTCACCCCTGACGAATCCTTTGTCAAATTCCCATGTAAGCCTTGCGGACGCGGTCGTCGTCCATCAGTTCCGCGCCTTTGCCCTGCAGCACGATCCTGCCGTTTTCGATGACATAGACGCGATCCGCCTTCTGCATGGCCAGCTTGACGTTCTGTTCCACGAGCAGAATCGGCGTGCCGTCCCGCTTGTTGATGTCTTCGATGGCCGCGTAGCAGTCCCTGATGATCAGCGGAGCCAGCCCGAGCGACGGCTCGTCCAGCATGAGCAGTTTCGGCAGGCCCATCAGGCCGCGGGCGATGGCACACATCTGCTGTTCGCCGCCGCTCAGCGTGCCGGCCAGCTGGTTTTGCCGTTCCTGCAGGCGGGGCCAGATCCGGAACACCTTTTCCAGCGTTTCCTTGGCGGCTTTCCGCGCGTTTGGCGCATATGCGCCGATCTCCAGATTTTCCAGCACGGTCAGGAACGGAAACAGGCCCCTGCCCTCCGGCACGTGGATGATGCCGAGTTCCACGATCTGATTGGGCTTGAGTCCCCTGAGGGAGCGTCCCCCGTACACGATGTCGCCCTGCCAGCGAACCAGGCCGGATATGGACTTCAGAAGCGTCGTCTTGCCCGCCGCGTTCGCCCCCACGATGGCGACGATTTCGCCGGGATACACTTCCAGCGAAACGTCGTGAAGAACCTGGACCTCTCCGTAATAGGCATTCAGGTTTGAAATCTTGAGCAGCGGTTCTGCCATGTGGAATCCTCCTATTCGCCCAGGTAGGCTGCGATGACGGCGGGATCCCGCGACACTTCTTCGGGTTTTCCGTTGGCGATGATCGTCCCCTGGTTGAGCACCAGGACCCGGTCCGACAGATCCATGACCGCTTTCATCACGTGTTCGACGAGCACGATGGTCAGGCCGTTGTCCCGAAACTGGCGGACCAGCCGGATCATTTCCTCGACTTCGCCGGAGTTCAGGCCGCCCATCGGCTCATCCAGAAGCAGAAGTTCCGGCTCCGTCGCGATGGATTTGGCGATTTCCAGCTTCTTGCGGAGTCCGATCGGCAGGCTGGCGGCCAGCTTGTCCTTGTGTTCCAGAAGATCGAGATACTCCGCCACTTCGTAAGCCTTCCGCATGGCCAGACGAAGATTTCTGTACTTGAGCAGGCTGCCGACGGTAATGTTCTCCAGCACTGTGAGGCCGTTGAGCGGCTTGACGACCTGGAACGTCCGGGCGATCCCGCTTGCGCACATCTTTTCCGGCGTGATCTCTTTCCACAGTTTGCCCTTGTAATAGATCTCCCCCGCCGTCGGTTTCAGAAAGCCGGTCAGGATGTTGAACAGGCTGGTCTTGCCGGCGCCGTTGGGCCCGATCAGGCCGAGGATTTCTCCCTTCCGGACCTCAAGGGAGATGTCCCTGAGAACCTGCAATCCGCCGAACCTTTTTTCGATGTTACGCGTTTCCAACAGAACCATGCCCATCTCTCCTTCGGTCCGGCCGTTTCAGCCTGATTCCGCCGAAAGGTCTCCGGTTGAGCAGCGAAACGATTCCGCCGGGCAGGTACATGAGGATCAGCACCATGCAAAGGCCGTAGACGACCAGGTGGAATCCGGGAACCGCGTCGCCGAAGGTGGAGCGCAGAAGCTGCCCCAGGGGAACCATGATATATCCCCCGATGATCGGCCCGATCGTCGTGCCGATGCCGCCTACCAGGCTGAGCAGCACCATTTGCAGGGAGTTGTCGACGATGAACACGCTTTCCGGATCGATAAAAAGGATGTATTGCGCGTAAAACGTGCCCAGCATGGCCGTCAGGCCCGCGCTGATCGCCGCCGCCTTCAGCCGCACGGTCACCGTGTTGATCCCGAGCGCCCGGGCGGCGTCTTCGCTTTCCCGGTAGGCCATCAGGTAAAAACCGAGCCGGGAGTTGTTGAAATAGACCGCCACGCCATACACCCCGATCATGAAGAGCCAGGCGATCAGGATATAGGGAACGGGCGAGTCGAACACGAATTTGCCGAAACCGGGCGTGTATTTGATCACGATCCCCTGCGAGCCCCTGGTGAGGTCCGACCAGCTGATGGAAATGATGCGCACGATTTCCGCGAAGGCCAGCGTGGACAGGGAGAAAAACGGCCCTTTCAGCGGAAACGTGATGCTGCCCAGGATGACGCCGATGAGCGCGGCCATCAGCGCGCCGGCGATCATGCCGATCCACGGGGACACCGAAAAATTGATATAGAGAAGCGTGGACGTGTAGGCGCCGATTCCGAAAAACGCGGTATGGCCGATCGACAGCTGTCCGGCGAATCCGCCAAGCAGATTCCATGCCGACGCGGCGGCCGACCAGAGCATCATCAGGATGGCAATGTCGCGGACAAAGGCGTTCGGAATCACCAGGGCGAGAAGCGCCGGCAGGACAAGCAGCACGATCCGGATCGGGCCGAATTCGTGTTTCAGGCTTCGATGCTTCGTCATTTGACCCCCAACTCCTCCGTGCCGCGTTGTCCGAACAGTCCCGCTGGCCTGAGCACCAGGATGAGAATGAAGATGCAGAAATAGACGAGCTGCTTCATCGACGCGGAAATGAAATATCCGCTGAGCGCTTCCGTCAGCCCGATGACGAAGCCTCCGGCCAGGGTGCCCGGAATGCTGCCCAGTCCGCCGAGAATGACGACGATGAAGGCGATGAGGGCAAAATTGAACCCGATGGTCGGATAGACGTAGAAGATGGGCAGCAACAGGCCGCCGGCGAACGCGGTGATGGCGGCGCCGAGGGCGAAGGTGAACACGTATACTTTCCGTGTGTCGATGCCCATCAGCATGGCCACGGTCCGGTTTTGCATGGTCGCCCGGATGGTTTTGCCCATATACGATTTTTTAAGGTAGTAATACAGGGCGGCCGTGAAAACCAGGGACAGAAGAAACACCACCAGGCGGGCCAGCGAAAACTGGACTTCGCCCAGCGCAATCCGCATCCTGGAATAGGCGGTGTCCACCGAACGGTAGTCGGCGGAAAACAGCATGAGCGCCAGGTTCTGCAGGACGATGCCGATGCCGAAGGTGATGAACACCTGTCCCAGATGGGACGAATCCGCCAGCTTGACGACGAACGGCCTGAACACCGTCATGAAAAGGAGAAACGTCAGCGGCGCGATCACGAACGCGGAGATGTACGGATCGATCTTGTAGTAGAAATACGTCCAGTAGGCCAGATACATCGACACCATGATGAACTCGCCGTGGGCGAAGTTCACGATGCGCAGCACGCCGAAGATCAGGTTCAAGCCGATGCTGATCATCGCGTACAAGCCGCCCAGCAATATGCCGGACACCAGAAGTTGGCTCATCAGCTAGATCCCCCAGTATCGCCGGGACTCACGGACGCCGGAAGCGCCAGCCGTGCCGGGCTTTCGCGGCCGGCGCCCGTGACCGGCCCGTTCCGTTACTGACGATCCTTCCATTCGGGAAGGGGCAGCATGATCGGCTCCTTCAGGGCGTACTCCTTCGGCCAAACCGTGATCAGCTCGCCGTTCTGCCATTGCTGGATCGTGTTGAACATGCGTTCATTCTGGCCGTTTTCGGCGTACTTGATGCCGAAGCCGAACGGCGTCGAACCGTACGGTTCATCCAGGCTGAGAGCGGCCTCGCGGATCTTGTCCCCGTCGAGGGATCCCGCGCGCGGCAGCACTTTCTTGAACAGCGTATACATGGAAACGAATTGGCGGACCGAGTGCGAGGCCGGTTCCTTGCCCGCCTTCGCCTTGTAGCGCTCCTCGAATTCCCGGAGCATTTCCTTGGCTTCTTCGTTCAGGGCGTCCGGATTGATCCTGAACGACACGTCCGCCACCAGGATGCCTTCCGCGTCCTTTCCGACCCCGTTGTAGAAATCGGGCGTGGTTTGACCGGTGCCGGAAGCGACGACAATTTTCGGATTGTAGTCGTTTTCACGAGACTGTTTCCAGAACAGAATCGCGTCGCGCCGGGAGCCAAATCCTCCATCATTTTCGTGCGCACCGGGCCCGGACACACCGCATTGACGCGGATGTTGGCGGATCTGTACTCTTCCGCGAGGGCCCGCGTCAAGCCGATCACCGCGAACTTGGAAGAAATGTACGCGCTGCGGTTCGGCCCGCCCTTCGTGCCCCAGATGGACGACACGTTGACAATGACGCCGCTTTGTTGGTTCACCATGTGCGGAATGACGGCCCGGCTGAACAGATACACCCCCCGCAGGTTCACGTCATGAATCCAGTCCCATTCGCTCACCGTCATTTCGAGAAACGGCTTGATGATCATCACGCCGGCGTTGTTGACCAGGATGTCGATCCGGCCGAAGGCGTCCAGCACGGTCTGCGCCGCGGCATTGACACTGTTTTCCGAACGGACATCGCCAAAGATGGCGATCGCCTCGCCGCCCTGTTTGCGGATAAAGTCCGCGGTCTCTTCCACTTCCCGCTCATCGTCGGCAAACAACGCCACCTTCGCCCCTTCGGACGCCAACAGCACCGACGTTTCCCTGCCGATGCCTCTCCCCCCTCCAGTGACCAACGCCACTTTTTGTTCTAGCCTCATCAGCAGCATCCCCCTTGTTCCGTTTGGTCTTCATGGCTGTTCGAATCGCAGGTACTTTCGTTCCCATTCCTCGATCTCGTGCAGCTTGAAGAGATTCTGTCTTTCCTCCCAGGTGCAGATCCGGTCCAGCAGCGGGATTTGGGAACGGTGAACCTGGAGCAGTTCGAGCGTTTCCCTCACGGCCTTGATGGCGGCGCGCAGCGCCGTGTTGGCGCAGAGGACGATCTTGAAGCCCATCCTTTCCGCTTCTTCCAGAGATACCAGCGGAGTCTTGGCGCCTTCCACCAGGTTGAGCACCAGGGGCACGTCCCGGAACGTGCGGCCGATGCGTTCCATTTCTTCCAGGGTAGTCGGAGCCTCCACGAACAAAATGTCCGCTCCGGCTTCGCGGTAAGCGGCCGCCCGTTCCAGCGCCTCCTCGATTCCCGAGACGGCCAGGGCGTCCGTCCGGGCGATGATGGCCAGGTCCTCGTCGACTCTGGCGTCGACGGCCGCCTTGATTTTGTAGACCATCTCCTCTTTGTCAATGACCTGTTTGCCCGAGAAATGGCCGCATTTTTTCGGGGACACCTGGTCCTCGATCTGGATGGCGGCCACGCCCGCCCGCTCGAACTCCCGGACGGTCCGGATGACGTTGACCGCGTTGCCGTATCCGGTATCCGCGTCCGCGATGATCGGAATGCTTGTCACATCGGCGATGCGGGACACGATGTCGACGATTTCCGTAAGCGTTGTCAATCCGACGTCGGCCCAGCCCAGCCGGGCGTTGGAGATGCCGGCGCCGGTGGCGTAGACGGCGGAAAAACCGACTTCTTCCACCAGCCTGGCGGTCATGGCATCGTAAGCGCCTGGTACGATGAAAGCTCCCGGTTGTTGCAGCAATTGTCGAAATCGTTTCGTCTTTGTTGCCATTCTCTCCTGACTCCTTATGCGTCTCTGTGACAGGGCGGACCGCCGTGAAATCCGGACACGGCCTTCCGGCGGCGTTCGTCAATCCTCTTGCGCGTTGTTTTCCGCAAGGTAGTGTCCGATGGATTCAATCGCGGCCGCCAGACTGTTCGAGATATGCCGCCTCATCAGTTCCTCGACCAGCGTGGCGTCCCTGTTTCTGGCGGCTTCGAACATTTCCTGATGTTCCCGTGCCGCCTGCCTGCTCCGTTCAAGATTCCTCGTGGGTCCCAGCCGGCGGTAGCGCGCGATGTGGTCGTTCAGCTGATTCAGGATTTTGACCGCGGTCTTGTTCCCGCTGAGCCGGTAAAGAAAGGCGTGGAACTCGCTGCCGTACCGCACCACGTCCGAGCGCCGGTCCTGTTCGGCCGCTTCCACGATCTTGACGGTGATTTCCCCGAGCTCCCGGATGTCCTCGTCGCCGGCCTTCTGTATCGCTTCCTTTGCAACCAGGCCCTCCAGGAGGCCGCGGACCGCGAAAATTTCGTTCACTTCCCGGGCCGAGATGGGAGCCACTTTCAGCCGTCCGTTGGGCAGCCGGATGATGAGTTCCTCGGTCTCCAGACGCTGCACGGCTTCCCTGACGGGCGTCCGGCTCACCTCCAGTTCCGCGGCGAGCTGATCCTCGTTCACGGACTGGTTGGGTTTCAGGAATCCTTCAATGATGCGGTTTTTCAGCTCGAGGTACACCAGATCTTTCGTGGAAAGCCTTTTACCGCCCGACTGAAATGTCCACAACCAAATCCCTCCTTGCGAAGAAAAAATTGATAAAAAAATTAAAGTATTATTATGTAATTGTATATTTGTATACATTTATTTCGCTTGTAATTATAAACTCCCCGTTTTTCGTCTGTCAACAAAAATTCAATTCCGCAAAAAAAACGCCAGGGTCACTGGCATTTCCTTCGGAACGGTTCCGTATTTTCGCGTTTTCGCGTTCCCGGCCGTCAAACCGCTGTTGCGGCGGGATCGAAAGGCGGATGGATGCCTAGCTCCGTCAGCATGCCGAAGAGCAGGCCGACCGGCAGTCCCATCACGCTGAAGAAATCCCCTTCGATGTTCTCGATCAGGACCGCGCCGATTCCCTGCACCCCGTATGCCCCGGCCTTGTCCATCGGTTCGCCGGTGGCGATGTACCGCTCGATCAGGGAATCGGACAACGGACGGAAAGTCACCCGCGTCATCCGGTGCTTTGTCAGGGCGCGGCCGTCCGATTCGCGGATGCACGTGACGCCGGTGTACACTTCGTGCGTCCGTCCGGAAAGGCGGCGCAGCATGTTCCGGGCGTCTTCCCTGTCGGCGGGCTTCCCCATGAGTTTCCCGTCCAGCACCACCACGGTGTCGCTGCCGACGACGACGCGAACTTCGCCGGAGGCCTCGGGGCCGGATGCCGCGCGGGTCGCGGCGAGGTCCCGCAGAACGGCTTCCGCCTTGCGGCGGGACAGCTCCTCCACCGTTTTGGCGGGAGTCCAGCGGTCCGGCACGCTTTCGTCCACCGAGGGCGGCCGGACGATGACGGGCAGCCCGAACACGGAAATCAGCTGCCTTCTGCGGGGGGATGCGGAAGCGAGGACCAGCGTGCAGCGCAAGGGGCGTCTTCCTCCCTCACGTCTTCCGGTACAGCCAGATGGCGATGACGGCGCCGATCAGGCTGACCAGGGTGAATTCCAGGCGGAGATGGAGTTCGAAAGCGAGAAAACCGAGGTCCGAGGCCGGATTCCACGAGATGGGCAAAGCCTTTGTGAGAAAGGACAGCTCCCGGACATCCTCCAGAAGATGCGAGATCAGGCTTCCGCCGACCAGGCCGAGGAGGAGAAACAACACGAGCAGCCAATGTCTGCTTTTTCTCATGCCATACACGACTCCCGCCGGTTTTTTGCATCTTTTCCCATTATACGGTTCGCGCGCCGGCCGGACAAGCGGGCCCGGCCGAAGTCGCGCCGATGCTTTCGAGAGTCCCTCCGTGGAAAAAAACCCGTTTTCGTCAGCCGGACGCGTCCCTTTTCGCTTCCGCCGCGGCGCCGGCCATGCGCAAGGTTTCCCTCAGGCGCGCCAGGTCGAGCAGCGCCTCCATGGTCGCCGATTGGACGTCCCAAAGGGCGGCGCGGTCCTGTCCGCTTCGGCCTTCTTCCAGGCGGGTCATCGCCTCGTCCAGCCGCCCGGCGGCGCGAAGCGCCAGCGTTTGCGTCTCGCCTGCGAAAACGGGATCCGCTTCGAGGGATTGTGCCGCCTGCCGCCACCGGCGGTTGGCATCCTCAAGCCGCTGCCAGTCCTCTTCCGGCGGAGGGCCGCCCTCCTTCAGGAGCGCAAGGGACAGACGAGCCAGTTGCCGCGCCAGATCTCCGCTCCTTTCAAAAAAATCCGGCAAGCCCTGCGGGAGACCGCCGGCCGGCAAGATCAGGGGCGGGTGGTCCAGCACTTTGATGTACACCTGCAGATCGCCCAGCAGTTTCGCCAGCCGTTCCGCGTCGTCCCGCGTCGCCGCCGCGCCGACGAAGACCCGGTATCCGTCGCTTTGCGCGGCGACGGCGGCCAGCCCTTTGTTCCGCAACGTTCCGAGCGCTTCCTTCATTCGTTCTTCGGAGCTGAAAACTCCGTATTGCAAAAAGTAGAACAGATCCGCCGGCACGGCCATCGTTTCCGTTCCGGCTTCCCAGGGAGCCTGAACCGCCTCCGCCGACCGCCCCCCGGGGTCTTCCGCCGAAGCGTCCTCCGCCATGTCCGAAACTCCCGTACCCGGAGTTCCGGCGGCTTCTTCAGCCCCGGCCTCCTGCCCCGGGGGCTTGTCCAGGCCGATAGACCGGACGGCGGAGGACCGCTGCATAACGTTCCCGGAATTGTCCCCGCTTCCGGAAACCCACGGCTGGCCGGCGATCAGCCACAGCACCAGATAGCCAAACACCGCCCCGAGGGCGATCGCTCCCGCGACGGCCAGGAAAACGCGAATGCCGGAAGGCGGCGGAACGGTCTCCCGGCGGGGCTGGACCGCTAGTTCCGGGCGGCGCGAATCCGCCGTGTCCGACGGGTTCCCGGGGGCGCCGGATGCGGAGACGGAAGTGTCGTTCTCCGGGGCGGAGGCGGATCCGGAGATGCCGTACAATGTGCCGGATGCGTCGTGGAAGGCACCGCCCGATACGCCGGTCGGGGAACCGGAAGCTTCGGAATCCGTCCGTCGCGGATCGGGAGAGGACGGATCGGAAGCGGCGCCGGTAACGGCGCCGGAGGCGCGGGCTTTGGAAACGGTCCCGGAGGCGTGGGCGGCGCCGGAAACGGTCTCGAAGGCGCGGGCGGCGTTGGAAACAGCGCCGGCCATTTCGGAATCGTCGGGAACCGGAGGCGTTCCGCCGGCGGGCTTGTCCGTTTTGGGCCGCAGCGGTACGACCTGCGGGTCCTCTCCGCGGATGAGGCGCTCCAGATGGTCCACATCATCCCGAAGCAACGGACCATGGCCGGCATGCCGCGCTTCGGCAGGGGAACGCCGGTTCCCGGCGAGCCGTTCCCCGCCGGACGGGCGATCTTTGCCCGGGAGCCGCGGGTCGGCACGGTCAAACCGGAACGTCATTCTCGCCTTGCCCGTCATGCGTCTCTCTCCTTCTCTATCTTTTTTATGCCTGGTTTCTCCTTCAGCATATGAGAGAAAAGGGAGAGATAGACCAATGGAAGGCGCCGGGCGGGGATCGGCGCGGACGGCAACCGGACAAGAAAAAAACCGCCGGTCCTTGCGGGACGGGCGGCGGAAAGGAACGCGCTTCAGCGGTCTTCGGCGCGCCGGCCCAAACGTTCGGCCAGCTGGTGGGCCGCTTTCCAGATGTCGCCGGCGCCCATGGTAAGCACCAGGTCGCCGGGCTTCATTTTCGCCCAGATATATTCCAGCACTTCTTCCTTGGCGGGCAGATACGTCACATTCGGATTGCTGTTGCGGGCGATGAGTTCCGCCAGATGCCTGGCGTGTACGCCCTCGATGCGCTCTTCTCCGGCGGGGGAGTAAATATCCGTCACCACCACCTCGTCGGCGTCGGCGAAAGCGCGGCTGAACGCGTCCAGCAGGAAAAACGTCCGCGTGTACCGCTGCGGCTGGAAGACGGCGATGATGCGCTTGCCCGTCGTCTTGGCCGCCTGGATGGTCGCCGCGATTTCCGTCGGGTGGTGGGCGTAGTCGTCGATGACGATCATTCCGTCCGCTTCCTCCAGAACCTGGAAACGCCGTTTGGCGCCGCGGAACTCCACGATGGCGCGGGCGATGTCTGCAAACGGCACGCCGGCTTCCAGGCAGACGGCCGTCGCCGCGAGGGCGTTGGCCACGTTGTGCCGGCCGGGCACGGACAGGCGCATGGCGCCCAGCGGCTGTCCGCCGCGCAGCACGGTGAAGGAAGACCGCCGGTCGCCCAGCTCCACGTCCGCGGCGGTGAGGTCGGCGGGATGGTCCAGGCCGTACGTCACCACGCGGCGGCCGGAAGCCTCAAGGCGGGATACGGTCTCCCGGACATCGTCGTCGTCGACGCACAGAACCGCGAGCCCGCCGGGACGGATGTTGTCCAAAAACCGCATGTACGCTTCTTTGAGCTTGGCGAAATCGCCGTCGTAATGCTCCAGATGGTCCGGCTCGATGTTGGTGACCACCGCGATCTCCGGCCGGTATTCCAGAAACGAGCCGTCGCTTTCGTCGGCTTCGGCCACCACATACTTGCCGCGTCCGGCTCTGGCGTTGGTGTTCACGTTCAGGATTTCCCCGCCGATGATGTAGGTCGGGTCCAGCCCGCAGGTCTCCATGACCAGCGCGATCATGGAGGAGGTCGTCGTCTTCCCGTGGGTGCCCGCCACGGCGACGCCGGAACGGTCGTTCAGCAGACGGGCGAGCATCTGGGAACGATGCATCACGGGAATGTTCCACCGTTCGGCCGCCAGGCGCTCTTCGTTGTCCGACGGCAGCGCGGTGGAATAGACGACAAGGTCGGCGCCGCGCACATGCTCCGCCCGGTGGCCGATGAAGATCCTCGCGCCCTGCACCGCCAGCTTGTCGGTGGATTCCTGCCGGGCGATGTCGGAACCGGTGACCGTATACCCCATCTCCAGGAGCACCCTGGCGATGGCGCTCATCCCGTATCCCCCGATTCCGATGAAATGAACGCGCTGAGCCGAACGCAAAAGCGTGTCACCAGCCTTTATCCGTGGTTTTGCGATGGAGCAGCCAGGAACGGACATCGGCGACCAGGTACAGCGAGCCGGTGACCACCGTGAGGGTGCGCCCGGGCGCGTCGCCGGCGAGCCGGATGGCCGTATCCAGGGCGCGCCGCCAGTCCGGTTCCGTCACGATTTGCCGCGGACCTCCGATCCGTTCCCTGAGGCCGCCGATGAGATCGGCCAGGGCGTGCGCGCCCATTTTTTTGAAAAAAAAGGGCTCCGTCACAACGAGCGTATCCACTATTGGTAGTATATGCCTAAGCGAATCCCCGTGATTCTTGTTGGGCATCATGCCGAGGAGCATGTTGACCCTGTCGTATGGATAAAGATCCCTCAGGGCGGCGGCCAGCGCCTGCATGCTCTCCGGATTGTGCGCCCCGTCGAGCAGGATGGGAGGATTCTGCGACACCATTTCCAGCCTGCCGGGCCAGGAGGTCTCTTCCAGCCCCGCCCGCAGGTCTTCGTCTTCGACGACGAAGGCGTTGAACTGCCTGAGGAGTTCCAGCGTCATGACCGCCGTGGCGGCGTTTTCCGCCTGGTGGGCGCCGCTCAGGGGGACCTTCAGATCTTCCAGCGTCCGGTACGGCCCGCGGAACGTGAACCTCGTCTCGCCCGGACTCAGGGATAAAACCTCGTAATCGAACTGGTCGCCGAGAAGATAAAGGGTCGCTTTGCGCTCCGCGGCGGTCCGCCGGAGCACCTCCACGGCTTCCGGCTGCCGGGCGGCGGACACCACGGGTACGCCGGGCTTGATGATGCCGGCCTTCTCCATGGCCACGTCGGCCAGGGTCGGGCCCAGGAGGTCCATGTGGTCATGGCCGACATTGGTGATGACGCTGACCACCGGAAACACGATGTTCGTCACGTCGAGGCGGCCGCCCAGGCCGGTCTCCCACACCACATAGTCGGGGAACGTCTCGGTGGCAAAATAAAGCAGCGCCAGCGCGGTGGTCACTTCGAACATGGTGGGCGGTCCCCACTCCGTCCGGGCCAGTTCGTCCGCCACCGGCTTCAGCCGGTTGGCGAGCCGGACCAGGGCGTCGTCCGGCATGTTTTGCCCGTTGTACCGGAACCGGTCGTTGTAGGAGCTCAGGTACGGCGAGGTGAACAGGCCCACATCGTAACCGCAACGGCGCAGCACCGCGTCCAGATACGCGCACACCGACCCCTTCCCGTTCGTCCCCGCCACGTGGATGAACCGGAGCTTAAGGTGCGGGTCCCCCAGCCTGTCCATCATGATCCGGATCCGGTCCAGGCCGGGCCGGATGCCGTTCGTCGGCATCAGCCCGGTGATCCATGTGACCGCTTCTTCGGCGCCGCGAAAGGCGGACCCTTCGGATTCGGCGTGCCAGGAAGCGGTCTTCGTCCGCCCAGCCTTTCTCATGAACGCTCCACCCCGTATCCTTCACCCGCGCAGTTCCGCGATCCGGGCCAGCACTTTGTCTCTCTTTTCACGGTAGTCTCTCTCCTTCGCCCGCTCTTCCTCGACGATGTGCAGCGGCGCCTTGGACACGAAGCCTTCGTTGGCCAGCTTCTTCTCCACGCGCTCCACTTCCGCGTTCAGATGGGCCAGCTCTTTCTCCAGGCGGGCGATTTCCTGCTCGATGTCGATGAGGCCCGCCAGGGGCAGGAACAGCTCCGCCCCGGTCACCACCGCGGTGACCGCCTTGGCCGGCGGCGCGAGGTTCGGGTCGATGACGAGCGACGACGTGCCCGCGAAGCGGACCAGATACGCCTCGTTGCGTTTGAAAAGTTCCAGCTCCGCCTCGCCCGCCGGCTTGACCAGCAGCTCCACCTTCTTGCCGGGCGCCACGCCGGATTCGGCACGGACGTTCCGCACGGCGCGGATCGTCTGCTTGAGCAGTTCCATCTCCCGCACGGCTTCGGGGGCGTTCAGCCGGTCGTCCGGCCGCGGCCACTCGGCCAGCATGATCGTTTCGCCGGCCTCCGCCGCGCGCGGCAGATGCTGCCAGATTTCCTCCGTGATGAACGGCATGAACGGATGGAGGAGCCGCAGCGTCCGGTCCAGCACCCAGACGAGCACCCGCTGGGTCGTCTTCCGGCGCTCCGGATCGTCCCCGTACAGGCTGAGCTTGGAAAACTCGATGTACCAGTCGCACAGGTCGTCCCAGATGAAATCGTACAGCACCCGGCCTGTTTCCCCGTTCTCGTACTGGTCGAGCAAACGGGTGACTTCGCGGGCGGTTTCGTTGAACCGGTGCAGGATCCAGCGGTCCGCCGCGGTCAGCGGGCCGTCCAGGTCGGGATCGCCGGGTTCGTAGCCGTCCAGGTTCATGAGCACGAAGCGCGAAGCGTTCCAGATCTTGTTGGCGAAATTGCGCGCCTGCTCCACCTTCTCCCAGCGGAAACGCACATCCTGGCCCGGCGTGCTGCCGGTGGAGATCATGAAGCGCATGGCGTCGGCGCCGTACTTCTCGATGACCTCCAGCGGGTCCACGCCGTTGCCGAGGGATTTGCTCATCTTGCGCCCCTGGGCGTCGCGGACGAGGCCGTGGATGAGCACCTCGCGGAACGGGATCGAGTCCGTGAACTCCAGCGCGGTGAAAATCATCCGGGCGACCCAGAAGTAGATGATGTCATAGCCGGTCACCAGCACGTCGGTGGGATAGTACCGGCGCATGTCTTCCGTGTCGTCCGGCCAGCCCAGCGTGGAGAACGGCCACAGGGCCGAGCTGAACCACGTGTCCAGCACGTCCTCGTCCTGCCTCAGGGCGGTGTGGCCGCACTTGCGGCACGCCGCGGGCGCCTCGTGGCCCACGTGGATTTCCTCGCACGCTTCGCAATACCAGGCGGGAATCCGGTGGCCCCACCACAGCTGGCGGGAGATGCACCAGTCCTTGACATTCTCGATCCAGTGCAGATAGATTTTCTCGAACCGTTCGGGCACGAAGCGCACGGCCTTGCCGGATTTCTGGGCGGCGATGGCCCGCTCGGCAAGGGGCTTCATGGCCACGAACCACTGCGTGGACAGATAGGGCTCCACCACCGCGCCCGACCGCTGGCTGTGGCCCACCTGGTGGACGTGTTCCTCGATTTTGACGCAGAAGCCCTGCGCCGTGAGATCCTCCACGATCTTTTTGCGGCACTCGAAGCGGTCGAGGCCCTGATAGGGTCCGGCGTTTTCGTTCATCCGGCCGGCTTCGTCCATCACGAGGATTTGCGGCAGATCGTGGCGCAGACCCACCTCGAAGTCGTTCGGGTCATGGGCGGGCGTGATCTTCACCGCGCCGCTGCCGAATTCCATATCGACATATTCGTCGGCGATGATCGGGATCTCCCGCCCGAGGATGGGCAGGCGCACCGTCTTGCCGACCAGGTGCCTGTACCGCTCGTCTTCCGGATGCACGGCCACCGCCGTGTCGCCGAGCATCGTCTCCGGCCGGGTGGTGGCCACCTCGATGTAGCCGGACCCGTCCGTCAGCGGATAGCGCAGGTGGTACAGGCGGCCCTGCACTTCCTTGTACTCCACCTCGATGTCGGAAAGGGCGGTGCGGGTTTCCGGGTCCCAGTTGATGATCCGCTTGCCGCGGTAGATCAGGCCCTTTTCGTACAGGCGGACGAACACCTCGCGCACCGCGCGGGACAGCCCCTCGTCCAGCGTGAAGCGTTCCCGCGTGTAGTCCAGGCTGAAGCCCATCTTCGCCCATTGCTCGCGGATGGTGTTCGCGTAATGCTCTTTCCACGCCCACACCCGCTTGAGAAACTCTTCCCGGCCGAGGTCGTGGCGGGTCTTGCCTTCCTCTTCCCTGAGATGCTGTTCGACCTTCGTCTGGGTGGCGATGCCCGCGTGATCGGTGCCCGGCAGCCAGAGGGCGTCATAGCCTTGCATCCGCTTGAAACGGATCAGGATGTCCTGGAGGGTGAAATCCAGAGCGTGTCCGATATGCAGGTTGCCGGTCACGTTGGGCGGCGGGATGACGATGGTGTACCGGGGCGCGTCCGGGCGCTTTCCTGCCGTGAAATAGCCTCCCTTGAGCCATTTCTCATACCATTTCCGCTCGGTCTGCGCCGGGTCGTAGGCGGTCGGCAGTTCCACGCCGCGGCGGCTTGCGGTTTCCGACATGCGCTTCCAACCTCCATGGCCAATGTGGACAGGATACAAGCAAAAACCTTCCGCCCGCAAAGGACGGAAGGCTCTCTTCCGTGGTACCACCTTTGTTCCGCCGGCCTCCCAAGTCAAGCACAAGCCGGACGGCACTCGTTGCGGATAACGGACGCCACCGTCCCGTCCTACTGTCCGTTCGAACGGGAAGCTCCGGGGCGACACGCGGCAGCCGCATCCTGCGGCACCTCCCAGCGCCATGACGGCGGCGCCGCTCTCTGAAGGCTTGGCTGCAACGCTTCCCCTTCTTCGCCTTTCGCTATTTTATAATCATACCGCCTGCGCATGGAGCAGTCAAGGAACCGCAGTCACTCAGCTAAAATGTTACCGAACAGGTTTCGGATCACTCAAATCGAAATGTTACCGAAGGGATGTGTCTTGAAATTGAGCCTGAAAACAC
>Ga0207872_100034_pt1 | contig 128641 bp, 109 predicted proteins | sample Passage260B_FD_187372 | JGI IMG/M metagenome (GOLD analysis project Ga0207872, IMG submission 187372) | Cellulose adapted compost microbial communities from Newby Island Compost Facility, Milpitas, CA, USA - Passage2 60B (SPAdes) (version 2) ...
ACCTGGGAGTGGGTCGCCAACCCGGACAACAACTCGCCCAACCAGGCGGTGTACCAGATCATCAAGGATGTCGAGATCGTCGACGACTACACCGTCACCGTGCACTTCAATGAACCCACCCCGGGGTGGTTCAGTCCCTTCGTTGGCGGCTTTCGGGGCGGCATCCTTCCCGAACACATCATGAAGGACTACACCGGCGAACGCGCGCGTGAGGCGCCCTTCAACCTCCAACCGATCGGCACCGGGCCGTACAAGGTGGTCGAGTTCCGGCCCGGCGATGTGGTCCTCTTCGAAATCAACGAGCACTTCCGCGAGCCGGACAAGCCGTACTTCCGAAGCATCGAGTGGAAGGGCGGGGGTGATCCGACCTCTGCGGCTCGCGCCGTGGTGCAGACTGGGGAAGCGGATTTCGCCTGGAATATCCAGGTTGAGAAGCAAGTCCTCGAATCCCTGAACCAGGGAGAGATGGGGAGCATCGTCGTCACCCCCGGGGCCAGCGCCGAGCAGATCATGGTCAACTTCGCCGACCCCACCGTCGAGGTCAACGGCGCGCGGTCCGAGCCCTCAACCACCCACCCCTTCTTCAGCGATCCGCTTGTGCGTCAGGCCCTCGCCCTTGCCTGCGATCGCCAAACGATCGCCGATCTGCTGTACGGTGAAACCGGTAAACCGACCGCCAATGTGCTCAACGCGCCACCGCGGTTCGTCTCGCCGAACACCTCGTTCCGGTACGACCTCGAGGAAGCCGGCCGGCTGCTCGACGAGGCCGGCTGGGTGAAGAACGGCGCCTACCGGGAGAAGGATGGCCGTCAAATGGCAGTCGTTCTCTCGACAACCGTCAACCCCGTTCGTCAGCGACAGCAAGAGATCCTGAAAGCGAGCTGGGAGCAGTTGGGCATTCGGACCGAGCTCAAAGCGGTCGAATCCAGCGTCTTCTTCTCCTCGGACGCCGGCAACCCGGATACCTACCCTCACTTCTACTGCGACCTCCAGATCTTCACCAACGGCCCGACGAGCCTCTATCCGCTCGAATTCCTGGCCAGCTTCAAGTCTGACGATCCGGACAACGATCTTGCGCAGAAAGCGAACAACTGGTCCGGACGCAACTTCCACCGCTGGGTCAACGAGGAGTTCAACCAGCTCTACCAGCAGGCCAGGACCGAGCTCGACCCGGATCGGCAGACCGAGTTGTTTATCGCCATGAACGACTTGGTGGTAAACGAGGTCGTGCGGATCCCCTTGGTGCATCGCAACGGGGCCAACGCCGTCTCCCACCGCCTCAAGGGGATGCAACGATCGACCTTCGAGCCGACGGGCTACGACATCGAGAACTGGTACTTCGAGGAGTAGCCGGTTCGGGGCAGCGGAGCCGGGCCCGACTCGACGTCGGGCCCGGCGACATTCACCCGGCTGTCCTAGCAGGTGGTACGTGTCAGTGGCACGTGCCAGTACCGGAGTCGGTGAAGGATCCGCCGGGGACCGGGATGAACTCCCAGTCGTAGCTGCCGTCGTGCAGGGTCAGTTTGAGCACGCCGAGGGTATCGTTCTCCCGTACCTCACTGGACGGTAACCGCGTGCCGAACTTGTAGAGCCCCACACCGCCGGTTCCCACCACGAACGAGCGGATGCCGTGCGCGTCGTCTCGGTTGCCATCGGCATCCATCGGCGCGAGGCGCTCGTAGACGTGATCATGGCCGTTGATAACGACGTCCACGTGGTGGGCATAGAAGAGTTCCCAGATGGGCGCCATCTTCTTCTGGCCCCCATGCTTGGCGGAGCTAAAACGCGGGTGGTGCCAGATGGCGAGCGTGCAGGTAGCCGGATTCGCGGTCAGTTCCTGCTGCAGCCAGGCATACTGGGGCGAATCCCGGTCGACCGCGATGTTCGAGTCGATCACCAGGATGCGCCACGTCCCGAGGCTGTAGGAGTAGTAGCCGCGGCCTGGCGGGCCGGCGTTCTCGCCGAAGTACTCGAAGTACGCTCGCGCACCTTCCGTCCGGTAGTCGTGGTTGCCCGGCGCCGGACGGGTCCGTTCTTTGAAGAGCCCCCACGTCGGCCCGTAGCATTCCGCGAACTGGCGGGCTGTGCCGTCCGGGTAAGCGTGGTCGCCCGCGGTGAAGACGGTGCCCGGGATCGAGGCGATGAGCCGCGCCGTCTCACGCGCCCCCGTACTGCGGCACGAGGCGATGTCCCCGGCGCCCACCAGGACCGAGTCGTTAGGCGTAGGAGTCGCCCAGACAGTCGTGACCCCGCTTCCGCCCGACGTGACCGTGATGACCAGTTCCGGGCTGTTCGGCGACTCACGCGACGCATACTCGACGCCGTCCTGCCGGTGCGAGGTGATCGCGAAGCTGACGCGCCCATTCCGGAAATTCGCGCTCGTCACGTCGAAGGTGACGACCTGCCCTTTCTCCACCGGGCCCAGCGTCGAGAGTACCGGCCCGTCGATCGCAGGCCGCTTCCTGAAGGTCATCTCGCTCTCGGACCAGGTCGTGTCGCTCACCTGCCGGATCGACCCACCGCTATGGGGGCTGGCATTGGTGACAAACAAGTGCAGCTTGGCCGAGGTGACGAGCCCATCGATGCCGGACAGGTCGAACATCAGATAGGCTTCCTTGACCGGCTTGCCGTCGACGTCGAAGTCGAGCCGGGCGCCGTACGACATATGCGGATGCGCCTCGTTCACATAGGTGTCGGCCACCGGCGTGAACCGCAGCGTCGACACCTGTGCCACCGGCCCGTCGGGCTGCTCCGTCGCGGACGTCAGCGCGTCGATGAGCAGCCGTGGTCCGAGCGCCAGGAGCGCCAACGCCCCGACCACGGCGATGAAATACCGGGATCTCCACCGTCTCATCGACGGCCGTCCTCTCCTCGCCCCCGGCTACCCGGTCGTGACCACCAACTGCGGTTTGTTCGACCCCTGGCGCGAGTGGAAATCCGCCCCATCGCTCGAGGTCGGCACGAGGATGAAGCTGTACGTCCCATTGCCCGTCACCAACGGCGTCACGTCCAGTTCAACCCAGGTGTCCTTCGTGATCGATCCCAGGTCGTCGCTGGGCGTGCCGACCGGCCCCGGTTTGTTGGTCCAGGTAAGCCCCATCTCGCTCCAATCGTTGCTGGTCGCGTACACGGCCGGACCGTTGCTCGAGCCGTCGCTGGCGTAGAGGCGGAGCTTCGCGCTGGTGACCGACCCGGTCAGGCCGTTGACGGCAAAGCGCAGGAACGCCTCCCGTCGGTCCGGCGACGTGTCCGTCCGCAGGCGCGCGGAGGTACCGTAGTTGGTGTCCGGCGTCGCCTCGTCCACCCAGCTATCCGCCTCGGGCGTGAACGTCACGGTGGCTCCACCACCGCTCCCATCGGGCGGCGTCGTGACTGATGCCGGGTTGCTGGCAGGGGACACGTTACCGGCTGCGTCGCGAGCCTTTACCTCGTAGGTGTACGTCGTGGCCGGGGCAACCGTTGAGTCGCTGTGGCTTGTCTGGACGCCGACGGTGGTCAAGAGATCCCCGTCGCGATAGATCTCGTAGCCGGTGACGCCCACGTTGTCGGTCGACGCCGTCCAGGTCAGATTCACCTGGTTCGGACCGACAGCGGTGGCCGTCAGGTTTGCCGGGGCCGTGGGCGCCTGGGTGTCGCCTCCGCTCCCACCGCCGGGATCGCCGGGTTCGCCGGGTTCGCCGGTCGTGACCACCAACTGCGGTTTGTTGGCCCCCTCGCGCGAGTGGAAGTCAGCCCCGTCGCTCGACGTCGGGATGATCGCGAACGTGTACGTTCCGTTGCCTGTCACCAACGGCGTCACGTCCCATTCGACCCAGGTGTCCTTCGTGATCGCCCCCAGGTCATCCACGGCACCGCCGATCGTCGCGGGCCGATTCGTCCAGGTCACCCCGGTTTCGCTCCAGTCGTTACTCGCGGCGTAGACGGCCGGGCCGTTGCTGGAGCCGTCGCTGACGTAGAGGCGGAGCTTCGCGCTGGTGACCGACCCGGTCAGGCCGTTGACGGCAAAGCGCAGGAACGCTTCCCGCCGGTCCGGCGACGTGTCCGTCCGCAGGCGCGCGGAGGTACCGTTGTTGGTGCCGGGCGCCGCTTCGTCCACCCAGCTATCCGCCTCGGGTGCGAACCGGTAGGTGCCACCACCCCCGCCGCTGCCGTCCGCGGTGTACGTCTGCACGTCGAACGTGCGGCCATTCTCATCCGTCGGCGTCACCGTGATCGTGGTCCCGTTCACGGTGACCAGAAGGAAGTGATAGACCTGCTGCGGGCTCGTGGGTGGCGGCGCGTTGCAGCTACTCCCCTGATTCTTCGAGAATGACCAGCCAATGGCATAGGCGTTGAAGGGGCTGCAGTGGTTCACCGAGGCAACCTTCGCCCCGCCCCCGCCGGTGATGTAGGTGACCAGACCATCCGCGTTGGCGTGGTTTCGCTGGTAGAAGTGCGCGTGGCCGGTAAAGGCAATCTTCACCCCGTAGCGCCCGAGCAGGCCCTCCAGGCTGTCCGGTCCCTGGAGGAACGTGTCCGACTGCTGCGCGGAGCTGTCGGAGTAGAGCGGGAAGTGGAGCACGGCGAGTTTGACCTGATCCGGGTGCGCCGCCAGGTCCTGCTCCAGCCACTGGTACTCCTCGCTCGACGCGGTCCAGTGGTAGTCGTAGTCGTTCTCGTACAAGGTGGCGGTGCCGACGTTCGCGTCCGCCCATGCGGCCGTCAGGTTGTAGATGCGTACGGTCCCGGCGTCGAACGCGTACCAGGCACTCGGGTAGTCGCCCGGACTCGTCCCGTTCAGGCAGCAGTGGGTCTCCCGGACATACTTGCCGCTGGAGAGCGCGACCGCCCGGTCCTGCGGGAAGTTGACCAGATGTGGATGGGGGTTGTTGGAACTCGCAAAGCCGTGGTTCCCCGTCGCCGGGAAGATCGGGATCGATCGACCTGGCACCGTCCAGAACTCAGGGCCGAAGACGTTGCTGACTGACGGGCCGGTCTGGACCAGATCGCCATAGTTCTTCTGGCTGCCCGCTGAGTAGGCGTTGTCCCCAACGGTCAGGGCGAAGCGGGCCCCGCTCTCCGCGATACGCTGCATCAGCGCGGCCTGGTCGGGATTGGTCCCCTCGCTGTTGGTATACCCCCAGTCCCCAAAGACCACGAACGAGAAGGGCTTGGTCGACCCGGCTGGGACCTGGGTCCAGAAGCGCGGCGACGGGTCGCTGCCGAGCAGATCGATCGTGCCAAGGTAGACGCGGTAACAATACTCCTTGTCCGGCTCCAGCGTCAGCATCGCTTTCCACTGGTACTCCGGCACGGAGTTCACCGTGATCGATGTCCGCGTGGCCGTAACGGTGTTGACCGGGGTGCAGGAGCCGTCGCTCTGCACCTCACCCCACCGGGCCGATCCGGTCGTCTGCGAGCGGTCCGTAGCCCAGTTGATCGTGACGTACCGGTCGACAAGGTCGGTCAGGTAGGGGTAGCGCATCAGTTGCGGGGCGTAGGCAACAGCCTGGAACGTGGCCACCGCGGCGGCGCTGGACTCCTCGCCCTGCGGCGTCACACGGACCCGCGGGCCGTTCCCCCGCCGCGGCGCGTCGCTCCGCGCTCGCTTCGATTTGTGTCCCACCGGATCGAGCGTCTCCACCTCATAGGTGTGGGTGGCCGCCGGGTCGGCGGTGGTATCGAGGTAGCTGAGGGTGGCCCCGTCCACCGTGGCCAGCACCTGGCCGTCGCGGTAGATCCGGTAGCCGGTGACATCGGTGTCGTCGCTGGCGTCGTACCAGTCGAGCAGGTTCCCCGCGTCGGTGGGCTCCACGGTGAAGTCGACCGGCGGGGAGGGCGGCGTTCGGTCGGTCCGCTCGGGTCGCTCCGGCGCCTTGACTCGGGCCGACCGCGATTGCGCGATGGTCGTACCCTGCGCGTCGCGCGCCTCCAGCACATACACGTAGGTGCGAGTCGGCTCGACGGTCGTATCCACGTAGGTGCGGGCGGTCCCCTCAACAGTGGCGAGGTCTTGACCCGACCGCCGGATGAGGAAACTCGCCACGGGTATGTCGGGTTCCACCGTCCACGACAAGTCCACCTCGTTCGTCCCCACAGCCACCGCGCGCAGACGCACCTCCGGTCCGGGTGCGGCCTGCACCGACGGACTACGGACAGCGACCAGGCCGGTGCTGAGGGTGAGGATGAGCACCAAGAGCAGGTTGCGCCACCGCGATGATCCCAGCATGGGGTCCTCCTACGAGAAGATCGCCAGTTGGTTGATCTCCCACTACCGCCGTCGAACGCGTAGGCGAATCTCCGCTTCGCCCATGTCCTGACCCTTCGCGGCGTGCACGTACAAGGTGTACTCGCCCGCCCGCACCAGGCTCGCCAGCCGCACCACGGCCTCCCCCAGCATGTTCGTCCGCGCTGCCTTCCACCGCACCGTGACGCCGACCGCGGAGATCAACTCCAAGAAGAGGTGCACGCCGTTCACCGCAGAGCCATCCCCGTCATGCGCCGGCACCACCCGGATGGCCACCGGCCACGGTCGCCCCACCACCACCTCCTCGGACGCCTCGACCTCGACCCGCAGCGTCCGGCGGGGCTCCAAGGGCCCGGTGATGGAGTCAGTCGTGATCAGCCAGCAGGGATGGATCTCCACCCAGTGGTCGTGCCCCCGGTCGAGCACCAGCGGCCCGTGGAACGTCGCGTGCTCGCCCGGTTGCGGGATGTAGACGGTCGGCTCGTCAGTCGCGATGACTTCGGCGACCAGCAGCCCGTTGTTAGACGGCCGGAGCAGGTGCTCATACTGCGGGTCCAGCTTCACGTAGACCTTGTGATCCCCGTCGTACGGGTTGTACGTGACCCGCTCCACGACGCCGCTGACCGCCACTGACTCGCTGACGAGCTGCAGCCGCGTCGGTTGCTGCACATGCTCGAAGATATCGCGCCGCTCGACCGGGATCGGCTCCTCGATCCCGGTCACGTCCGGGAGGGTGACCGCGGCTGAACTCTGCCGGCCGCAGGCGGCGGCTACCGCCGCGAATGCGGCGGTGCCCATAACAACCCGGGCCACCTGCAACAACTCGCGGCGCGTGAGTCGCCCCTCGCGCAGCAGATACGCGATCCGTTCCCACTGGCGCTCGGATTCTGGAAGCATGCGTTGCACTCACTCTCCTCCCACGCGCGCCGCTGCCCCCTGGCCCTGGTCGGCGAGCGCCGGCGTTTCCACGTCGCCCATCGTGCCGGCGTCGGGCTCCATGGCGATATCGCCCCAGATGTGCCGTCCGGTAGTGGACGCATAGTTGCCAGCGCTATCGACCCCGACGAGGTAGAACACTGGGCCGGCCGTGGCCGGAACCGGCACGGTAGTCACGAAGTTCCCGCGTTCGTCGGCCTGCACCTCTGCCAGGAACTCGCCCCGGTAGTAGAGCGACACGGGCGCGTTGAGCCGGAAGCCGCGCCCCTCGATTCGCATGACATCCCGCTCCACCGAGAAGGTCAGCTCTGGCTGCGGTAGCCGCTTGGTTACCTCGTAGATCCAGACCCGCGGCTCGCGGTTGTGATAGACGGTGTGCACGAGTTCACCGCCGTAGTCCTCCACCAGGCGCTGGAACTGGCGCTGCGTCGAACTGCGGACGATGGGGTCCTCCGGCGGGTCGTCGCCTGCGTTGGTGTAGAACACCAGGTAGGAGACCTCACCGGAGGCCAGCAAGCGCGGGGGCCAGAGCACCACCCAGTCCCGCGGTGTCGCATCGGAGCGGAGGCTCGGGCGCACAACGGTCCCGCCGGGAAGGATGGTCGCGAGGCGAAAGCGCCCGAAGGGGTAGGCGTCGCGTCGACCGTAGAACGCAAGCACATATTGCGCGGAGCCCTGGGATAGGGTCATGACCCCCGCGTCGGGAGCGGTGTTCTCCGCCAACCAGTAGGCCGCCTCCCGCATGCCCGCGTAGTCGTGGACGCGCACCGCCGACCAGACCGGCGGCAGCGATGCGGCCAGCACAATGGTGAGGGCGACCGGCGCTGCTACCCATGACCTGCGCACGACACTGAGCGCCTGCTCGAGCGCCCGCGCCCCGAGGAGCGCCAGAGCCGGCACCAGCGGCAGCAGGTAGTTAAACGCCTTTAGCGGGTATGCCTGCTGGAAGACGCCGAAGACGAGGATCCAGGTAGCCAGCAGGATATCCCCGAGGCTCCGCCGAATAGCCGCCACCACCAGACCCACCGGCGCCAGCACCAGGAGCACATACCCGTCGTAGCGGGCGAGCACCTTCGGGTAGTAGTACCAGGGCACGTGGCTCACCCGGCGGATGCTGTCGGCCAGAAAGGCAAGGTACAGCGAACCGTACTCGATAAGTTGGTAGAAGGCCGGCGCGAGGCAGATCAGAAACACGACGGCGCTGATCGCGACCGACCGGACCGTCAGGCGGGAATAGCCGTGCGTCAGGAGGAGAGCCAGGCCCAGCACAGGCAGGACGAGCACGCCGGTGACCTTCGCGTCGACCGCGAGCCCCGCCGCCGCGGCGAAGGCGTAGAGCCAGCGGTCCCCGCCGCCGCGCACCCACCGGGCACCGCAGTAGATGGCAAGCGTCACACAGAACGTGAGGGTCGAATCGAGCAGCGCCAGCCGCCCCAGAAAGATCGCGTACCCACTTACCGCCAGCAGGAGCGCGGCGATCAGCCCGGTGGAACGACCAAACAACGTCCGACCGATGGCATACGTCAAGGGCACGGTGAGGATGCTGAAGACGGCGGCGACCACCCGCGCCAGGACGTCGCTCACGCCAAACAGCCAGTAGGCGGCCGCGAGGACGTACTGGTACAGCAGGAAGTTGGAGTTACCGCGCGACAGCAGCACGAAGTACCGCTTCAGTTCCTGGTCCCCGGCCAGGACGGCCGCCTGCCCGGCATAGACCGCCTCGTCGCCTCGGAGACCGATCGCCCCGAGATCCCAGAGGCGCGCCGTCGCAGCCAGTGCGGTGATCGCGAGCAAGGCTGCCGCCTCCAATGCCGCCCAGCGACGCTCCGCCAGCCGGCTCCATCTCCTCATGAATCGATCCCCTCCAGTTCGCCGATCGTCACTTCGTCAGGGGTACCGGCCTGCTCCGGCCGATATTCCAGCCGGGCACGCTCGAAGTACTGCACGATCAGCCCGGTCTCGGGATCGCGGAACTCCTCGCTAATCGGATAGCCGAACAGCGCCAGCGATTCCCGGAAGCTGGTCCCGGTATCCCCGAGACGCAGCCCGTTGCTGCGCCAGAAGGTGAGGAAGTGTCCACAGACCCGGTGCCCGGTCGTGGGGAAGTACTCGCAGTTCGCCGACTGCTCCGCCGCGCTGGGCGGGACGGGTTGGAACGGCTCGGTTCCGAGGAGGCCACGGCGCTCAGCCTCCTCCCAGCCCACGCGACCGAGCTGGATCTCGTAGCGCGTCCCGGCCAGGTGCGGGTGCAGTTCGAAGCGCGCCCGATCGAAGTACTGAATGGTGAGCGTCGCCCCCGTCTCGGGGTCGACCTGCTGGTAGGCGGCGCCGAGCGGTCTGCCGAACACCCGTGGGCCACCGCTGGCGTTCCACAGTCGCCGGAAGACCTCGGCTACCTCCACGGCCGGGCGGGTTTCCGAGGTCGGGACCACCTCCACATCGGCTTGCTCCGGTACGTGGTCCTGCGTCGCGGCGAGCGTGTCGGTGGGCCGGAGCAGGCGATCCGGGGCCAGCAGCCATGGCCCATGTGCCGCTGTCAGCCCGTAGCCGACCCCGACGACCCCGACCACGGCGGCGACACCAGTCACGCCGTACAGGGCACGCCTGCCGATCCCGATGGGTTGCCCTGCAGCGACCGGCAGGAAGCGCCCAATTCGGGTGCCCGACACGACCAGCAGGGCGAAGAGGATGCCCACCGGGATTGCCAGCACCACAGCAATCAGGAAGTAGGTGATCACCGGGATCGTGACGGTCGCACCCGGTACCAGGTCGAAGAGTTGCGCCCGTGTGTAGCCCCCGGCGCCGAGGACCCAGGCACGGTAGGTCCCGATCGGCAGCCCTTCGAAGGTAGCCTGGCCCGACTCGTCGTATGGCTGGTACTCCCGCGAGCCATCCGGATGCTGCAGCACCACGCCCGTGCCAACCCGGTCGCCCAGCAGGGTCGCCCGGCTCGTCACGGTGATGCGATGCAGGGAGAGGGGAATGCTGGGGGCCACTTCGGGCCGCAGTGTGAAGGTGACCTCGCCCTGGCGCACCGTGCGAATCCCATCGACGATGACCTCTTGCACCGAGTAGCGGACCGGCTGGGCACGGAGCCCTGTCGGCGTCTTCACCACGGTCGTTGCCGGAAGCCACTGCGCGGCCTGCGGGTCCAGATCGAGGGTCTGCCCCTGTGCGGTCCTCACCCTGATCGAGCTGATGCGCGTCGGCGGGACGAACTCCCCCTCTGCGTCAGCAAAGGTCAGGTTGGTCAGATAGCTCACCAGGAACCCAGCAACCAACTGCCGCCCCGGAATCTCGACGTCGCGGAAGCTCACGTAGACGCCGTCCGACCAGCGACTGAAGTCCGCTCGCTGGGTCGTGCTCAGGTCCACACGCGGCGGGGCCTCGAGCCGGAACGTACCCGGCTGCGAAATGGGGAACCGCGCGATCCCCTCCGCATCCGCGGCGAAGGGGTGGTCGTCCAGGGTGAAGGTGACGCCCGGCAGGCGCGGCACGGTCCGGATTTCGAGCATCGTCGGCTCGACCGTGACGGTGGCGGACGCGGTCGCCGCCGCCAGCGTGTCGGTGCCCGGGAAACGCGCGACCAACTCATAGTCACCAGCGGCCAGGGTTCCCCGCACCTGGAACCCGGCGGTGCCATCCGGCCCAGTCGTGGCGCGCTCGGTGACTTCGTCGCCCATCCGAAGCTCGACGACCTCCCCGGAGAGCGGCGCTCCCGAGGCGGTCAGCCGCGCCATGATCGGGATGTCATCGCCGACCTGGATCGCCGGCGGCACCTCCAGGGTCAGCTCGACTGCATCGGCGGCCGCGGCACGGTCCGGCCCGTGCGCCAGGGCAAGCAGAACGATCATCCCGAATAGCACGAGTCCCCGGCGCGCGCGCGACGCCCCTACGATCAAGCACCGTACGGCCATCGCTCGCTGCAGTAGCGCCGCTCGCCGGCATCTTCGCGATCCGATCACATCTACCCTTACCCGTCTAACCCAGCCGGATTCGTCGTCGGTGTCACACTCCTTGGTGCTGCCAGGCGCCTGCCCGGCAACTCATCCTCCGGTGCCAGGCTCGGGCACGGGGCCTTCGATCGCCAACCCACCCGGCACCATCCCGCGCCGTTGGGACGGAGCAGCGATGAGCGCCGGAATGCGCTGGGCCCAGTCCATCGAACTGCTGCGGATCAACCGCCCCGGTACCCCCTCCAGCGCACGCTGGACGATCTGCCGCTCCACCACAGAGAGATCCTTGCCATTGGCCTGGAGGAGATGCCCACGGATGGCCGGGTACGGTGGGAAGCCATATGCGTCTTCGCAGTTGCTCATCAGGATGTCGAGCATCTCGTCGGGGTCGAGACGGAACTCATCATCCGTCCCGCGCTCGATGACGAAGAGCCCTTCGAGCCGTGCTTCCCGTGCCAGCTTGACCTGCGGAATCAGCCGCTGGACCGGATACTTCGGCGGCGGCACCAGCCACTGCGCCAGCGCGTTGATGGTCGCGATGGGCAACCGCGTGCGGGTCAGCAGGAAGGCGAAGCGCCGTCCACCCCGGGAGTGGATCCGGCTCTGGATCGGCAGGCCCAGCCGCTCCCGCCGCGTCAGGGCCGGCCGGTTCAACGCCGCAACCGTGTGCTTGCTGATCGTCAGCGGCTTGGGGTAGGTCAGCACGGTCCCCCCTGGTGTCACCAGGGTGAGATCGTCGGAGATGAATGCCGCGGTGTTGTTTTCCCACCGCTGCCGGTCGAGGATGCGCAGGACCGTTGTCGTCTTGCCGGTGTCGGTCCGGGCCGTCACCAGGTAGGCATGGCCGTCATAGGCGATACAGGCCCCGTGGATCAGTGCGTAGCCCCGCTGGACGAAGGTCCAGCGCAGGATCGGCTCGACGACGTTCGTGTAGAGCACGTGGGGCGAGCGCGCCAGGAGCGGCGATGCCACCACGTCGATGGCGTCCCCGAGGCACACGTCGATCCAGAAGCCAAACATCCCGAGGCGCTCGTCGTACTGGAAGTGCCGCTCCGCGCTCACCCGCTGGGGACGGCGCGCCTGCGTGCGCACGTCGATGGTCGGCGGCCCGTCCAGTGCCCCCACGCGGAACTGCTCGAGTTCCGGCAAGGGCACGGTCGACCGCACCGTGACGATGTCGTGGATGTTGTAGAGTGCCGGACCTGTGGTCCGGCGTGCGCGCCGGGCGGCGTCCCAGATCCACATGTCTGCGACCGCGAAGCGGAGCACCGTCAGCGCGAGGAGCGAGATCAGATTGGACGCCACGTAGAAGATCCCGAATATCGAGGTCAACACGTACATCAGAGGTCCTCGGAAAAGCAACGCAGCGTTGTTCATCCCGAAATACAGGCCCATGCGAGCCAGCGGCCCACGCGTGCTCTCGCGCCCGCTGAAAACGAAGGACTCAGTCAGCAAGTACAGCCACAGCGTCGATACCTGCGTCGCCAACGCCGCCGCGACCAGATAATGGAGCCCCTGGATCTCGGCGAAGGCGAGGAGGGCGAGCGTATTCACCCCCAGCCCTGAGGCTCCGACCACCGCGAACCGGACGAAGCGGCGCGTCTGGTCGCTCAAGCGCAACTGCCAGAGCAGCATCAGGTAGCGAATCGCCTCGCGCAGTGACGCCTTGCTTTCTCCGGCGTGACGCTCCCCAAACTGATACGGCACCTCGGCCACCTGCAGCCCCTCGGTGCGGATGAGGATCTCCAGCAAGATCTTGAAGCCGCAGGGTCGGAGGCAATCCGGGTCCACCGCTCTGCGGCGCACCAGGAAGAAACCGCTCATCGGGTCGGTCACCCCGCGGAGCCGGCCGGGAAAGACCATCTTGGCGAGGATCGTCGTGGTGCGAGACGCGGCGGCCCGGAGTTCACCCATCCTGCCGAGGCTGCCGTCCTCGCAGTAACGACTCGCAATCACCAGGTCGGCGTGTGTGGCCCGCGCGCGCTCCAGGAGGGACGGGATCACCTCCGGTGGGTGCTGCAGGTCGGCATCCATCACGCAGACCCAGTCGGCCCTGGCGGCACGCAGCCCCACCACGACAGCCCCGCCCAGCCCACCATGGCGCTCACCCCGCGGGCGGTGGATAACCCGAATTACGCGGTAGGGTGACCGCTCCAGCGCCTCGATCGCCGCCACCGTGTCGTCATCGCTGTCGTCGACGAAGATGATCTCTAGCACCTCGCCCGGCAGGCACCGATCGAGGCGTTCGACGAGCGGACCGACATTCTCCGCCTCGTTGCGCGTCGGTACCACGATCGTGAGCGATGGTGGGATCGGAGACGAATCGTCGGGGACCGTATGAGCAATGTCGCACCTCTCCTCCAACCAAGGAGGCGATGCCTCACGTGTTCCGGCGTCGATCCGCGCGGACATGGGCCACCCTCCACTGATGGGCCATTCCCGGGCAAGCACAAAGGCTCGTCCATCTGTTCACCATGGGCGCGTATGTGACGTTGATTCTACGGACGATCTCTGACGGCTCCCTTGATGGCGTAGAAGTCGCCAGTGTAAATGTCGTCAGGTGACGGGGTGGCCGTGGAGACGACCGAGCAAGAAATGTTTGTGTGAGGCTATCTATTTCCCGAAGCGATCACATGTATCTGGCAGGGGTTCCGTATCGGCGGGTACGGCGGCCCGAGCGGCTAGTTCCGCGGGTCAAGCTTCACCGCAGGCGACGAGGCGCACCGCCGCGCGGTGAGGTGGAGCCCGGCAGCCAGGTGGCGGCCGCGGTAGAGGCGGTCCTCGAGGTAGGAGAGGCGCCAGGTCGGGATGAAGACGGCTCGCGCGATGGCGTTGACCGCTGCCGGGGGTAGCAGGCCCGCACCGCCGCTGTTGCGCTCGCGCTGCCAGTAGTCGACCACGTCATGGATCTGGCTGACCAGGTGGAATCCGTACGCCCGGTGCTCCACGCTCAGACCGGCCTCCCACAGCTCGCGGAAGACCTCCTCTGGCGTGAAGTGGTTGATGTGGCCGACGTGGTCCCGCTTCCAGCGGTTGATCGGGATGCGGCGACTCCGCCGCAGCAAGTGGTAGACCGTGCCCGGCTTGCCCTCCAGCGGCACGAAGGCGTGCAGCACGCCGCCGGGGCGGAGCACGCGGGCGATTTCGGCGAGCATCCGCCGGTGCTCCGGCACATGCTCCAAGAGGTCGAAGAAGAGGACGGCGTCGAAGACGCTATCGGCGAAGGGGAGGAGGCTGGCGTCCAGGCAGACCAGATCGTGGGCCCGAGAGCGGCGACGCGCCTCCCGGAGGGCGACCCGGCTCAGGTCGGCACCCAAGACGGTGAGATCCGGCCGCTCGCGACTCAGGGCGCGAAGGTAGCGCCCCGCGCCGCAGCCGAGCAGGAGGACGCGACCCTGCACGCCGGCCAGCGCCGCCAGCGCGTGCCGCAGGCGCAGCGAGGCCAGGCTGCGGTCGTGCACCTGGACCTCATCCCGCCCCTGGATTTTGGATGGATCATCGATGTCGTAACGTCCGACGCGCCTCACGGGATCGTCCGGTAGTACTCCAACAGCGGCGCCAGATCCGGCACCACGACATCAGGCTGGAGGGAATCTGTCGTCAGGTCCGCTGCGCCGGTCACGCCCGTCAGCACCAGCACCGTAATGAAACCGGCACGGTGCCCCGCCTGGATGTCGGTGTCGAGCCGATCTCCCAGCACCGCCGTCGAATCGGGGCTGATCCCCATCAACTGGCCGGCCTCAACCAGCATCCCCGGCTCCGGCTTCCCGATGACGATCGGCTCGCGGCTTGTCGCCACCCGCAGCGCCGCCTGGATCGCCCCCGCGCCGGGGACCAGCCCCTCTTCCGTCGGGAAGGTCGTGTCCGGGTTGGTCGCCACCCAGGTCGCCCCGCGCCGGATGGCGAGGCAGGCACGCGCGAGCTTGTCGTACGTCAGCTCCCAGTCGGCCCCGGTCACCACGACCTCGGCGTCCAGGTCAGCGGGCTGATAGCGACCATCGCCGAAAATCGCCTCGCGCAGCGCCGCCATGCCTAGTACGTGCACCCGCGTGCCGGCCGGATACCGTTCCTCCAGCCAGGCGCGGGTGGCGAGGCTCGAGGTGACGATCCGCTCGGGCGGAACGGGGATGCCCATCCGGGCGAGCTTCTCGGTGTACTGCTCGGGCGTACGCGTCGAGTTGTTGGTCGCCATCACGTAGGGGATGCCCCGTGCGTCGAGCGCGGCCAGGAACTCGCGGGCGTACGGCAGCGCCATGTCCCCGCGGTAGAGCACCCCGTCCATATCGATCACGTAGCCGCGCACGGGCGCAAGCCGGGGAGCGAGATCAGCTCCGGCCAGCGTCATGCCTGTGTCCCTCCTCCATCAGGCAGCGGCGGGCCGAGACCCCGCCGCTGTCGCCGCCGGCCAGCATAGCACAGCCTCCGCACCCAGCCAAAGCCGATCCGGGGCCACGGCCCGCCTGCTATACTGCCGCCGGGCCCCAACAGGGCAGGGATCGGTGGCGACACCGCGGAAGGGAGGACCGCATGACCCTAGCGAGCCCACGGCTCGACCCGAAGCAGGCGACGCAGGTGCTGGCGCAGATCGATGAGCGCGAGGTAGTGGAGTTCCTTCAGTCACTGGTGCGCATCCCATCGATTAACCCGCCCGGCGACGTCCGAGACGCCATCGCCCGCTGCCGCGAAACCCTGGAGGCGGCCGGCTTTGCCATCGAGATCCTCGCTGAGGAGGAGACGAAGCCGAACCTGATCGCCCGGCTCGAGCGCGGCTCCGGCCCTGTGCTGCTCTGGAACGCCCACGTCGACGTGGTGCCGACGGGAGAAGAGTCGGCCTGGACCCACCCGCCGTTCGGCGCCGAGATTCACGACCGCCGCGTCTACGGCCGCGGCGCCGGCGACGACAAGGCCAGCGTCACCGCGCAGATCATGGCCGCCCTCGCCCTGGCGCGCTCGGGCGTGCCGCTGCGCGGCACCCTGATCGTCAACACGGTGGCCGATGAGGAGATCGGCGGCGTGGCCGGATCCCAACTGGTCGCCCAGTCCGACACGATCCGCCCCGACTTCGTCATCGTCGGTGAGCAGACCCTGAACCGCGTCTGCGTCGGCGAGAAGGGCGGGCAGGGAGTCCGGATCACGGTCTACGGCCGGGCCGCCCACGGCGCGCTCCCCTGGGAGGGCGCCAACGCGATCGAGGGCATGGCCCGCGTGATCGTCGCCCTGCAAGACGAGCTGTGGCCGGAGCTGGCGAAGCGCACCCACCCCTACTTCCACCCGTCCTCAGCCTGCGTCTCACTGATCGAGGGCGGCGTCAAGTCCAACGTCGTCCCCGACCGCTGCACCATCCACATCGACCGGCGCATCGTTCCGGGGGAGAAGCCCGCCGAGGTCGTCGCGGAGATCCGCCGCGTCGCCGAGCAGGCGATCGCCCGGATCCCCGGCCTGCGCGTCGAGGTCGAGCCGGCCGGCTGGGGTGGCAGAGAGGCCACGGTCGTGGCCGAGGATTCCCCGATCGTGAAGGCGATGCTCGCCGCCAACCAGTACCTCGGGTTCGACACCACCCTGACCGGCTTCAGCATGGCCACCGACGGGAGACACTTCGCCGCTCGTGGCTACCCGACCATCATCTACGGACCGGGTGACCCGTCCCTGGCGCACAAGCCGGACGAGTGGGTCGGCATCGACGAGGTGCTGGACGCCACTCGCGCCTATGCCCTCGCCGGCCTTGCCATCCTCGGCGGGGCGTAGGAACACCCAACACGACACTGGCGCCGCGTCCGCGGCGCCAGTCTGCTCATACCCACGCAGGCCCCAAGAACAAGCCCCCCTCCCAACGTTGGGAGAGGGGTTGGGGTGCGGGTCGCTCTCGCGGTTCCGCGTGCTGCGTTCCCGGAGATGGCATCACACCTCGGTCGCGCCGGGCGTGGCGCCGCGGCGACGAGCGCGGCGCGCGTAGTACACCGCCCCTGCCGCAACCAGCGGCCAGAGCCACCAGAGGAAGACGACAACCGTCAGCCCCACCGTCGCCACCTGCCCGGCAAAGCGCATCGACGCATCCCACGCCTCGCGCACCACCCGCACGAAGTCGAACTCGTGCGCCGCCCGGCCTGCTCCGGCCCCGACCGGGAGGAGCTGGAGGTCGATCCGCGAGAACGAGGTGCGCCGCTCCAGGTAGTTCAGGCGCCCCTTCATCTGCTCGATCTCCCCACGCACGCGGGCGATCTCCCGCTCGAGCGCCAGGATGTCCTCCAGCCGCGTCGCCTGTCCCTGGAGCGAGAGGAGCCGCTGCTCGGTCGCCTCGGCATTGCGCAGCCGGGCTTGGAGATCCACGTACTCCTCGGTCACGTCCTGGCTGCTGGTGGTCTCGTGGTCCACACGCTCCACCAGCGGGAGGCCCCGCAGCGCGCTCATGGTCGGGTCGAAGCGGTCCGAGGGCACTTCGATCGTCAGCATCGCGGACTGGTAGTCGCCGTTGTAGGAGGTCGATGAGGTCAGGATCTGCCCGCCCTGCGCCGTCGCGATGTCGCGCACCGCGGCGATGGCCTGCTCGACGTTCTGGACCGTCAGCGTCAGCTCGGCGGTGCGCACGATGCGCCGGTCCCAGTCCGCGATCTGCGCGGCCTGGGGTGGCGCCGCTCCAGCGCTCTCCCGCGCGCCATCCGCGCTATCGTTGGTGGACACACTACTGGCTCCGCCCCCCGCACTCGGAGCCACCGCCGACTCCTCGCGCACGCCGCCGCAGGCCGCTAGCCCCAGAGCCAGCACCAGCACTCCCAGCAACAGCACCACCGTCGATCGTCCGGCCGCCCGCATCTGTCTCCTCCTCACTCCACAGCGGGCCATCACGGCCCACCCTGTCAGGATGACGCCCGGCGGCGGCCCTTTGTTCCGCGACGGGACGCGCAAAACCCGCCAAGCCCTCGGTTTCCTGCGAGCCGTCGTTCGGGGCAGGAGAACAACAGGAGCGCCGGCGTCTGGTCTGGCCCTCGTATGGAACTCCCCTCTCCCAAGGTTGGGAGAGGGGTCGGGGGTGAGGGCCGCTATCGCTGAGCAGTGCCGTTCCACCCTGGAAAATGCGATGTCTTCCTGAGCGCAGCGCCGGATCTCGGCGTGGTGCAACGACACACGCGAGCGATCCTTCGCGTCGCTCAGGATGACCCTCTATTCGGGCCGCAACGCAGGGCACGGCCGCAGCGCGACCTCGCCCTAGCGGCGAAACACGATGTTCAGGATGAGAGTGAGGATCAGGCTGAGGAGGAGCATCGTCGCCAGCGGGATATAGATGGTGACCGGCCCGCGGCGGATGGTGATGTCACCGGGCAGGCGCCCCAGCAGCGGCACCCGGCCGGCCAGGTAGATCATGCCGCCCAGCACAATGAGCGCGAACCCGACGAGGAGGATGATCTTGCCAAGCTGGCTCAGATCGGACATCGCGTCGAGCCGCCTCCCGCCGCGACGCTACCGCCTGCCGAAGAGCTCCCGCAGGTGTGCGCCGATGTCGAAGATGAGGATAAACAGGATCGGGATCAACGCGAGCACGACGGCAGGAATGATCAGTTGGAGCAGATCATGGATGATGCCCATCCCGTGGGTGCCTTTCCCAAGCAACCCGGATCCCCGGTCCTCCGGGCAGCACGACGGCTTCCGTCCGGAAGGACACCTGACGGCCGGCCCGTGCGGACCGACCGTCAGGATTATACGCCAACCGGGGAGAACCGGCGCCGTCGCGCCTACGCCACGACCTCGGCCGCGGACAGCACACCCTGGATCGTCAGCTCGCCATCCGGACCGACATCGACGGTAACCGTGTCGCCTTCGTGGATCTTCCCGGCCAGCAGCGACTTGGCCAACCGGTCGAGCACCTCGCGCTGGATCGTCCGCTTGAGCGGGCGCGCGCCGAAGACGGGGTCGTACCCACGGTCGGCCAGCCACTCCTTGGCCCGCTGCGTCACCTGGAGGGTGATGTTGCGGTCCGCCAGCCGCTCGGCCACCTGCCGGAGCTGGATGTCGACGATCATCGCCAGATGCTCGCGCGTCAGCGCGTGGAAGATGACGATCTCATCGATCCGGTTCAGGAACTCCGGCCGGAAGTGATTGCGGAGCGCCTCGAACACCCGGCGCCGCATCTCGGCCTCGCCTTGCGGCCCCGCCGCCTGGATATAGGCCGACCCTAGGTTGCTGGTCATGATGATGACCGTGTTCCGGAAGTCGACCGTCCGGCCCTGGCCGTCGGTCAGCCGGCCATCATCGAGCACCTGGAGCAGGACGTTGAACACCTCCGGGTGCGCCTTCTCGATCTCGTCGAACAGGACGACCGCGTAGGGCCGCCGCCGGATAGCTTCGGTTAGCTGCCCGCCCTCGTCGTAGCCGACGTAGCCGGGCGGCGCGCCGATCAGCCGCGCGACGGTGTGCCGCTCCTGGTACTCCGACATGTCGATCCGCACCAAGGCGCGCTCGTCGTCGAAGAGGAACTCGGCCAGCGCCCGCGCCAGCTCGGTCTTCCCGACGCCGGTCGGCCCAAGGAAGATGAAGCTCCCCAGCGGCCGGTTCGGGTCCTGCAACCCGGACCGGGCACGGCGGATGGCGTTGCTCACCGCCTCGATCGCCTCGTCCTGCCCCACGACGCGCTGGTGCAGCCGCGACTCCATATGGACCAGCTTCTCGATCTCGCCCTCGACGAGCTTGCTGACCGGGATACCGGTCCACTTGCTCACCACCTCGGCGATGTCGTCGGCGTCGACTTCCTCCTTGAGCAGCTTGCCGTGGGTCTGCACCTCGGACAGGTGCCGCTCTTCCTCCTTGAGCTTCCGCTCCAGCTCGACCAGCCGGCCATACTGCAACTCCGACGCGCGTGCGTAGTCGGCCGCGCGCTGCGCCTGCTCGATCTCATGCCGGGTCTGCTCGATCTGCTCCTTCAGCTCGCTGATCCGCTGGATCGCCTCGCGCTCCTGCTCCCATTGCGAGCGCAACACCTGCTCCTGCTCGCGCAGGTCGGCCAGCTCGCGCTCCAGCTCCTGCAGCCGCTGCTTCGAGGCGTCGTCGCGCTCCTTGCGCAGCGCCTCGCGCTCGATCTCGAGCTGCATGATTCGCCGGTGAAGCTCGTCCAGCTCCGCCGGCATGCTGGTCATCTCCATCCGCAGGCGGGCGGCCGCCTCGTCGACGAGGTCGATCGCCTTATCCGGCAGGAACCGGTTGGTGATGTACCGGTTCGACAGCACCGCAGCGGCGACCAGCGCCGAGTCCAGGATACGGACCTTGTGGTGCAGCTCGTACCGCTCGCGCAGCCCACGCAGGATGCTGATGGTGTCCTCGACGGTCGGCTCACCGACGAGCACCGGCTGGAACCGGCGCTCCAGCGCGGCGTCCTTCTCGATGTGCTTGCGGTACTCGTCGAGTGTCGTCGCGCCGATCGCGTGCAACTCGCCGCGCGCGAGCATCGGCTTGAGCATATTCGAGGCGTCCATCGCCCCTTCGGCCGCGCCGGCGCCGACGACGGTATGCAGCTCGTCGATGAAGACGATGATCTGCCCCTCGGCCTCCTGGATCTCGTTAAGCGTGGCCTTCAGGCGCTCTTCGAACTCACCACGGTACTTGGCCCCGGCGACCATCGCCGCCAGGTCCAACTGCACGATCCGCTTGTCCTTCAGGCCCTCCGGCACGTCGCCGCGGACGATCCGCTGGGCGAGCCCCTCGACGATCGCCGTCTTACCGACGCCCGGCTCGCCGATCAGCACCGGGTTGTTCTTGGTCCGGCGCGAGAGCACCTGGATGACCCGACGGATCTCCTCATCGCGCCCGATGACCGGGTCGAGCTTCCCCTTGCGGGCCAGATCGGTCAGATCGCGGCCGTACTTCTCCAGCGCCTGGTACGTGTCTTCGGGGTTCGTGCCGGTCACGCGCTGCGCGCCGCGGATCTGGCTCAGGGCCGTCAGGACACGATCCCGGTTCACACCCAGCCGCTGCAGCGCCTTGACCGCCGGTGCATTCGGCGTCGCTTCGAGTGCGGCCAGGAGGAGGTGCTCAGTGCTGATGTACTCGTCGCCGAAGGCACGGGCCTCCTGCTCAGCGCGCTCCAGGACACGCCGCAGCCCGGCGCCGAGCACCGGCTCCGCGCTGTACTGCAATCTCGGCGACGCCTCGACCGTCCGGAGCAGTTCCGCCTGCGCCGCCCGCGGGTCGATCCCGAGCCGCAGGAGCACCTGAGGCACGACACCGTCGCGCTGGCTGACCAGGGCGTAGAGCAGCGGCTCGACGTCGAGCTGCGCAAGGCGCCGCTCTTCGGTCTCCCTTTGAGCAGTAATCAGCGCCTCTTGCGCCTTCTCGGTCAATCGCGATAGATTCATCGGTCAACTCTCCCAAGCAGGTGCCGATACCCCGCGGGCACCGGCAGGGTGTGGGTGCTCCCAGGTCGTGGATGGGTCGCGCGTCCGTCGCTGGCTATTCGACGTCGGGGGAGGTGCCGAGCAACTCCAACAGTGCATCGATCTCTCGAACCAGGTAGTCGAGTCGCCCGTTATTGCGGTCCGAGAGCGACTGGACCTCACGCCGAATGCCGCGGAGCCTGCGGGTCACATCCATGGCAAGTTGCACGCCGGAGAGGTTGATCCCTCGCCGCTCCACCAGGTACTTGACCTGCCGCAAGCGCTCGATGTCGCTCGACGAATAGAGCCGCAGGTTCCCGGCGGTGCGAGACGGCGAGACGAAGCCCTCCCGCTCGTACTTCCGCAGCGTCTGCGGGTGCAATTCCAGCAGCCTTGCCGCGACGCTGATCACGTAGAGTGGTTCGTTCTGACGCATGCGACCTCCCCGGAGCTACCACCGTGTTTCACACGCACGTAGTATAACAGCTTATATGGTTCGTATCAATGTGCGTTGACGACTCGGTGGGCGTGGGTTCCCTGCCCGGGTGCTACCCGATCCAGCCCGCCGGTGTCAACCGCAGGGAACCCATCAGCAGAGGGTACGACGGCAGCCCCGATGGCCTGCCGACTGAGCGATGGCCCTCGAGCGATGCCGTCTGGCAGATGGATCGAGTCTGTAGTCGTGACGCAGGAGCGGGCAGGCCGCCATCCCCCGCGTAGCACGGAGCCCCGCAGCGTAGTCGGTGCCCGGGGCTCAAGCCCCGGGCTCACCACGAAAGCCGGCTCAAGCCGGCTGGAGGAATCGGACTCACGTCCAGGTGGTACGGAATCCAGCGTTCCGGCATGTGCCCGGCGCTCATGGAGTTGGACGAATGATATGGGGGTCCGCCGCTCGGCTCGTGCCCGGGGCTAAAGCCACGGGGCTGAATATGAAAAGCCCACTGAAGGGGCTCTCGTGTCCCGCACCTCGGCGGACCCGATCCGACCACCCACCGGACACCGCGTCCCCAGCCCCTTCAGTGGGCTTCGCTTCCTAGCCCGGCGGCTTTAGCCCCGGGCACGCGCCACAGCGTGGGATCCTTCACGCCACCCGGTCGGATCTCCGTCCTGGGCCAGCTCTAGCGGGCTTCCCATCGTCATCCCGGCGGCTCTGGCCCCAGGCACGTTCCGCGGCGAGAGTGACGCGAGGAGCACGCGCCGGTCCGAATCCTAGACCAACGCTGCGGTGGTGCCGGTACGGGCCAGAACTCGCTCCAGCTCGCGGCTTGAGCCGTAGCTCAACTGGACGATGGTCGCCAGGGTGCGCGCGTCGGCCGGGCGGTTGAGGAGCAGATAGGCGCGCGCCGCCGCGACGTAGCCCAGGGCATCCATGGACCAGAAGCCGGGGCAGCGGGTGAGGTCATAGGTGGGGTCGGCCTGTAGCGACCGGGCGAACTCGTGCGTCGCGGCGCGGTAATCGCCCCGACGGGCCAGGCGCACGGCACGGGACGCGAGTGCCTCGGCCCGGTTGAGCGGCACGACTTGCGGCTCCGCAGGTATCCGCGCCGCGCTCGGCCGCCACACCGGTGTCGTGGGCCGCGCGGTCGAAACGGCCGGCGCGGTCCGGCGCGTGGGGGCGGTCTGAACGGCCAGCGTCGCGCCGGCCGGTGCGGTTCGGCGCATCGGGGTGGTGCGAGAGGCTACCGGCGCGGACTGGATTCGCCGGCGCTGCGGTCGCGGCCGGAACAACCGTGTCAGGAGGCGCGGCACGCCGAGCGCAAGATGGCCGGCCCGGCGACGCTGCCAGAGCAGCCCACCAACCCCGAGGAGAACGGGATAGTTCACGATCAGCGCCAGGGCCAGGCCCATCGTGGCAACCGACGCCAGCGGCCAGCGCCACGACAGTCCGCCGCTCCCCGGCCTCGCATCCGCCGCGTGTACGACCGCCGTCGTGTCGGCCACCCGATCGACCGTCAGCGAGGAGCCCTCCGCCGGCGTTGCCTGGACGGTCGGCGCCGCCACCACTGGCTCGGCCGGCGCCAGCGTGATCCGGGGGCGGGCCGGGTCCGACGGCGCCGCGGCAAGGGCGGCGAAGCCGTAGTCCAGCAGCGAGACCGCGTCGGCGTACCAATCATCGGCCGTGCTGCCGAGCACCACGGCGATGATGGTGTGACCGTCACGCTGTGCCACCTCGACCAGGCAATAGCCCGCATCGTCGGTGATACCCGTCTTGCCGCCGATCAGGCCGGAGTAGCTCGAGAGCAACTCGTTGCTGCTGTAGAGCTCGAAGCCTTCGTCCGCGTAGTACGCGCTCCCGATGATCCGCCGAAACTCGGGATTGCCGAGCGCGTACATCGTGATCGCTGCGATGTCGCGAGCGCTGGAGACGTGCCCGGGCTCGTCGAGGCCGTGCGGATTCACCAGGTGGGTGTGGGTCAGGCCCAGCCGCTGCACGAGCTCGTTCACGCGCGCCATGAAGGGGGCGATCGATGTCGATGAACTGCCGTCCGACGGCTCACTCAGGCCGCGCGCGATCGCCATCGCGGCGTCGTTGCCGGAGGGCAGCATCATGCCGTAGAGCAAGGTGCGGAGGGTAACTTCCTCGCCGGCGATCAGCCCCATGGCCGATTCGCCGACCAGATCGTCTTCCGTAATGGTGATGGGTTGATCGAGGGGTGCCGTCTCTAACGCGACGACCGCAGTGAAGATCTTGGTGAGGCTGGCCGGAGCCATCTCGGCATCCATGCCCTTGTCGAAGAGCACCTCGCCCGTGTCCGCCGACACCACCACCGCATGCGCCGCGGCAATGTCGGGTGGATGGTCCGCCGCGACTACCGCACCTGTCTGCCACCACAGGAGCGACAGTACGGTCAGGAAGAGCAGGTGGCTCTTCCACCGGACGCGCCATGCCCGGCTCCGGCCCACCGTCGGCCTCCCCAATCAGACCTTCCCTACCCGAGACGGTCAAGGCGGCTGCGCGGAGCCACGTCCCCCACGTGGGCCCGGCTGGCCGTGTCGTGCGCGGCCCTACCTTGACCAGTAGGCACCATACTACACCAGACCGCTAGTACGTACAAGTAGGTACGGGACCGAATCGACGTCGCCGGGTCGCCTCACCCGCTCCGCTCGCCCCTGTCCGTGGCGCAGCGACGGCACGCCGCAAGGGCGGATTCGCACCGGCGAGCGAACGCAACGTTCCGCACCGCCGCCCCCCTCGCAGCGGCAAGCTCGCCTGTCGGACACCGTGGCCGCACCGCCGGCGTGCCCCTACCGCCGCTCCTCCCCGGCAGTCGGGAGCGGGGTGGGAGATGGATGCGGCTCCGCGGCGGCTTCGGCCACCCGGTCGGCATAGATGCCGCGGTATTCGGGGGGCAGCAACTTAGCAACCTCGATCATCATGAGGTCGGTGAGCGTCGCCAGGTCGGGACGGCTCCCGTCGCCGGTCTCCGGGAGGTAGAAGGGCTTGCCTATCCGCACGCGCACCTTGGGCCACCCCTTCCCCTTCCGCCGTCCCTTCTTCCCGTTGAACGGCAGCACCTCCGTGCCCCAGATCGCGGTGGGGATGATCGGCACTCTGCTGCGCGCCGCGATCAACGCTACCCCGGGATAGGGACTCTTCAGCGCGCCGGTGGTGCTGCGCCCGCCCTCCGGGAAGACGCCGACCAGCCAGCCGCGCGCCAGCTCCTGCTCGGCGTGGCGGAGGGCCTTGCGATCCGGCCGCCCGCGCTCAACCGGGAAGGCACCGGACAACTCGGCGAACCACCGCGCCACCGGCACGCGCCACACGTCGCTCTTGGCCATGAAGAAGACCGGACGCGGGAACGCCGCGATCAGGAGGATCGGATCGGAGTTGTGGAGGTGATTCGCCACCACGAGCGCACCGCCGCGCGGTGGGACGTTCTCCAGACCTTCGATCCGCATCCCGAGCAGCAGCCGGAGAAGCGGGAGCACGATGACCCGCGCCCCGCGGAACAGTGCCAGCTTGATGCGACGGCGCCGCGACTCCGGCCACGCGGCGTCGTCCGGACTCCCCCCCGTGGTCATCGCGACTCGCTCTCCCCTCCGGCCAGCCGGACGATCTCCTCCACGACCTCCTCGATCGAGCGTCCGTCGGTGACGATGACGACCGCGTCCTTCGCGGGCTTCATCGGCGCGATCGCACGCTCGGCGTCCGCCCGGTCCCGCCGCTCCATCTCCTCCATCACCTCGTCGAGCGACCGCTCGATCCCCTGCGCGGCCAGATCACGCTGGCGCCGTCGCGCGCGCTCTTCCAGGGAGGCGTCGAGCCAGATCTTCACGTCGGCGTCCGGCACGACGACCGTGCCGATGTCCCGCCCGGTCAGGACGACGCGACCGGAGCGGGCGATCCGGCGCTGGACGTCGAGCAACGCCCGGCGCACCGCCGGGTGGGCCGACACCGCCGACACCGCGCGATCGACCTCCGGGTCGCGGAGTTGCTGGGTGACATCCTCGCCCTCGAGCCAGACGTCGTAGAAGCGCCCGTCCGGCTGGGATGGCGGCCGCACCTGGATGTCGAGGTGCCGCGCCAGGCCGGCCAGCCGCAGGCCGTCCTCGGGTGCAACGCCGTGCCGCAGCGCCGCCAGCGTCAGCGCCCGGTAGATCACGCCGGTATCGAAGAAGAGCGCATCAAGCCGGCGGGCCGCCGCGCTCGCCACGGTCGTCTTGCCGGCCGCCGCCGGGCCGTCGATCGCCACGACCAGGCGGTCGCCGGGCACCTCGCTCACCTCCACGCCCTCTCCCGAATCGCTCGCGCGGCCCCGTTTCCGGCCCACCGCGCCGATCACCCCGCCGTGCCGGCCCCGAGCGACGTTCCTCGCCCCGCCGCCCGCCGGGAGCCGACCGGCGCCCCGGTTCCGGCAACGGACGACCCGCCGAGGCAGGGTCCAGGCCAACCGCTTCCAGCAACTGCGTGACCTCCCCCGGCGTCAGGTCGCGCCAGGCACCGAGCGGCACGCCCCGGACGTGGATCGGCCCGACCCGCGTCCGCGTCAATTTGAGCACCGGGTAGCCGACCCGCTCCATCATCCGGCGCACGATGCGGTTGCGGCCCTCGTGGATGACGATGCGGAGCACGGTCCCGGCTTCCTCGATCCGGAGCGGCCGGACCTGATCCGGCACCACGCGCTCCCCGTCCACCGTCACGCCGCGCCGCAACTGGTCAAGCACCGCCGGCGGCGGGTGCCCATCCACCAGGACTTCGTACTCTTTCTCCAACTCGTAGCGAGGATGGGTGATGCGGAACAGCAGATCCCCGTCGTTAGTGAGCAGGAGAAGCCCCGCCGTCGGACGGTCGAGCCGCCCAGCGGGCACCACCCGCTCCGGCACCTGGACCAGATCCATGACCGTGCGGCGGCCACGCTCGTCGCTGACCGTCGTGATGTAGCCCGGTGGCTTGTTGAGCATGATATAGCGGCGGCGCTCGGGACGCAGCCGCTTGCCGTCCACACGGATCTCCTGGCGCTGCGGGTCCACCCGAACGCCCAACTCGCGGACCACCTGGCCGTCCACCGTGACCCGCCCCGCGGTGATCAGCTCCTCAGCCTTGCGACGGGAGGCCACGCCATGCGCGGCCAGCACTCGTTGCAGTCTCTCCACCGGTCGCTCCTCGCCTGCTCGCCGACCCCGGAGGCATCGTCGGAGCCGGTCGGGAGCAACGGCCCGTCACGGCTGGGACGGATCTCCGGCCTCGCGTCCGGATCGATACACGGGGAGCCGCAGGACCTCCGTTGCGCCCACGTAGAATACTACCTCACCCTGGATAGCCCACGGGGAAGAGCGTCCCACCGGCGCGAGCCGCAGGTCGTACCGCAGCCGATCGGCCTGCCCCGCCGTCAGCAGCAGGGTTCGGTTGGTCATCAGCCGGAATCCGTCGGCCGCGAGCTGGTCCTCCAGGTCCGGGTGATCCCCGTCCCGGCCGAGCCGCACCCAGCGGAAGTGGGTATCCAGCGCGTCGAAGAGGGCGCGCACGTCGTTGAAGCGCTCATCCTCGTCGCTTCCGAGCGTCACCGTGATGACCTGATGGTCTCCGCGCCACGCCACCGCAACTAGATTCTCTCCGTCCTCGGCCGTCGTTCCCGTCTTGATCCCGTGCACGCCCAGTTCCCCGAGCAGTTGGTTGGTGCTCCAGAGCGTGATGTCGCGCGCGTTCGGGCCCTCGACGGAAATGGTCGTCACCGGCCGCGCCACGACCTCCGCCAGGATCGGGTCCTTTAGCAACGTCGCGCCGAGGATGGCGAGATCCCGGGCGGTCGAACGCTGGCCGGGCGCGTCGCGCCCGTCCGGATTGACGAAGTACGTGTTGCGCATCCCCAGGCGCCGGGCGACGCGGTTCATCTCCGCGACGAACGCCGCGCGCGGATCGGCTGCGCCCGGATCCAGACGAGCCCCGACAACGCGGGCGAGCGCCCGCGCGGCGTCACCGCCCGACGGGATCAGCAGGCCGGCGAGCAGGTCACGCACCGCCACGCGGTCGCCGGGCCGGAGGCCCACGTGGGCGTAGATCTCCTCATCGACCAGATCCCCCGGCTCGATGGTGACGAGCTCGTCCAGCGTGGCATGCTGGCGGACGACGAGGGCCGTCAGCATCTTCGTCGTGCTGGCGGGTGGAAAGGGCATGTCTGGGTTGACGGCCGTCAGCGTTGCACCCGTGACGAGATCGACCGCGAGCACAGCGCGGGCGGTGATGTTCGGCACGGGAACCGGGGCGGCGAGCGACCCGTCAGGCACCACCATCGGCCGCGGCGCCGCCGCGGCGGCGCCGGGTACGAAACCCGCCGATGTGGCGAGCAGGGCCAGCACCAGCCCGACCGTGGCTATAATAGCGACCATGGCGGCAGCGCTGCGCTCGGAACGGTGTCCACCCCGGCGCAGGACCGCACCGCCGCGCCCCGGGCAAGGAGATGGCGCCGGTCCTTGCCTGATGGCAGCGGGACCGGGAATTCGTCGCATATGTCACCCTTGCTTCCACAACGCACGACGGTGATCGGCAAACGATTGTAGCGGGTACCGGCGTGGTGAAGCCACCGCCGCCGGGACGGACACCGGGAGACGGACAGGCTACGTGGCAATACCCAAGGCTCTTCGGCGGCTCATCCGCAACACTGTCCTCGACCTGGACGGATACGTCCCGGTCGAACCGGTTGAGGTCGTCGCCGATCGCATCGGCAAACCAGTCGACGAGATCATCCGCCTGCACATGAACGAGAACCCCTACGGGACCTCAATGCGGGTGCAGGAGGTACTGGCGAGCTTCGACCATTACCAGGAATACCCGGACGCCGACCAGCGGGTGGCGCGGGAGCGCATCGCCGCGTACACCGGGGCGCCCAGCCAGCGCATCATCATCGGCAACGGCTCGGACGAGTTGATCGACCTCCTGCTGCTGGCCACCATCGACCCGGGCGATGAGGTGATCGTGCCGACTCCCACTTTCGGCGTGTACGAGTCCCGCGCGCCCCTCTTCGGCGGGGTCGTCCGCCGGGTGCCCCGCACCGCCGATTTCGACCTCGACGTTGATGCGATCATTCAAGCCGTCACCGAGCGGACCAAGCTGATCTTCGTCACTGCGCCCAACAACCCGACCGGCAACATGCCCACGTCCCAGCAGATCGTCCGGCTGCTGCGCACCGGCGCGCTGATCGTAGCCGACGAGGCGTACTACGAGTTCTCCGGGAAGACCTTCGTTCCGCTCGCGCGCGAGTTCGACAACCTGGTCATCCTGCGCACCTTCAGCAAGTGGGCAGGACTGGCCGGGATGCGGCTCGGCTACGCCATCCTCCCCGACGCCCTTGCCGCCGAGTTGTGGAAGGTCAAGCAGCCGTTCAACGTAAGCGCGGCCGGGCTGAAAGCCATCGAGGCGGTGCTGGACGACATCGACTACCTGCGGGAGACGGTCAACCGCATCAAGATCGAGCGCGGCCGCCTCTTCCGCGCCCTGCGCAAGCTCAACTTCCTGCAGCCCTACCCCTCGCAGGGCAACTTCATCCTCTGCCGGGTCACGCGCGGCGACGCGCACGACATCCACCGGCGCCTGGAGCGGCGGGGTATTCTGGTCCGCAAGTACAGCGACCCGGAGCTCCGCAACTACCTGCGGATCACCGTCGGCCGCCCGGAGCACACCGACGCGCTCATGGCCGCGCTGCGCGGCATGGCAGGGGAGATCTGAGCCGATGGAGCAGCGCCGCGCCACCATCACCCGGCGGACCACCGAGACCGAGATCGACCTGACTTTGGACCTCGACGGCAGCGGGCAGGCCGCGATCGACACCGGGATCGGGCCGCTCGACCACTTCCTCACCCTCTTCGCCCGCCACGGCCTCTTCGACCTGGCCGTCACCGCGCGGGGCGATCTCCAGGTCGACGCCCACCACACGACTGAGGACGTCGGCCTCTGCCTGGGCCAGGCGATCCGACAGGCACTCGGCGAGCGCCGCGGCATCCGCAGGACCGCCGACGTTGCGGTGCCGATGGACGAGGCGCTGGCCCACGTCGCCGTCGACTGCGGCGGGCGTGGCTATTATGTCCAGCGCGACCCGATCACCGGCCCCGGCGTCGGCCTGATGGATGCCGACCTGGTGCGCCACTTCTTCGAGACGCTGGCCATCGAAGCTCGCATCAACCTCCACGTCGTGACGCTCTACGGCTCCAACACCCACCACCAGGTCGAGGCACTCTTCAAGGCCTTCGCCCGTGCCCTCGACGCCGCCACCCGCCCCGAGCCCCGCCTCGGCGACCGCCTCCCCTCCACCAAGGAGCACATCGAGACAGGCTAGCCTCGGGGCCCAGGAGAGCCCACCCGCATTGTCCCAGCCTCAGGATTGACGACCCGGTCTGCTCGCCCTAGCCCTGGGGTTCTTCAGCGGACGGATCGCTCACGCGGATCGAGCGCCCGGCGCAGTCCGTGTCCGATCAGCAGGAAGCATGTGGCGCTGAGGACGATCGCAAGCCCGGGCGCTAACACCGTCCAGGGAGCAAACTCCATGAACTGCCGGCTCTGGCCGAGCATCGCCCCCCACGACGCCGCCGGCGGCGGGGGGCCCAGTCCCAAGAAGCTCAGCGCCGTCTCGGTCAGTATCACCTGCCCCAGCGCTAGACTCACCTCGACGATGACCGGTGAGGAAGCGTTCGGCAAGATGTGCTTTGACACGATGCGCAGGTCGCCCGCCCCGATGGCTCGGGCGGCCTCGACAAACTCCCGCTCCTTGACCGCAAGGGTTGGCGCGCGAACGATCCGCGCCATGCGCGGCGCATACAGGAAGCCGATCGTCAGTGCGAGGTTCCGTATGCTAGGCCCCAGAATAGTCACGACGACCAAGGCAAACAGGATCGCCGGGAAGGCGAAGAGCACGTCGAGCACGCGGGTGATGACCTGATCGACACGACCGCCCAGGTACCCCGCGGGTATGCCCAACAGCAACCCCAGCACCAACGCCACCGCAACAGACAGCACGGAGACCTGCAACGATACCCGCCCCCCGTGCAGAACCCGCGAGAAGACATCTCGCCCGATGGAGTCCGTCCCCAAGAGATGTCCTGCCTGCGGTGGCGCCAGCGACCCCGTCGTCGTGATGGCGTTCGGATCATGCGTGGAAATGACCGAGGCGAAGACGGTAGCCAGCAACAAGATTGAGAAGAGCGCCAGACCAAGCACCAGTTGCACGTTCAGGCGGCGCCGCAGCCGCGTGAACCCGGTCGGCCGAGCCCCGAGCTCGTGCCGCGAGGGAACCGGTGACTCTTCGATCGAGCGTCGCGCGAACTCCGAACCGACCATGCTGCGTGATCTCTCAACTCAGGCGGATGCGCGGATCGAAGAGCGCATAGGCCAGATCGGCGAGCAGGTTTGCCAGGACGACCATGACCGCGATCACCAGCACGATGCCTTGCATCAACGGGTAGTCGCGCAGGTTGATTGCGCTGTACGCAAGCCGCCCCAGACCGGGTATGGCGAAGATCGACTCGATGATGATGGTTCCGCCCAACAGGAAGGCCATCTGCAAGCCGGTGATGGTCGTGATCGGGATGAGCGCATTGCGGAGGATGTGCCTGGTCACCACCCTGCGTTCGTCGAGCCCCTTGGCCCGCGCCACGCGCACGTGCTCCAGGTTCATCGCCTCCGCCACGGCCGACCACGTGTTCTCGGCGATAACCGCGGCGAGGCCGGTGCCGAGCGAGATCACCGGGTAGACCAAGCCCAGCAGATGTCGCGCTGGATCCTCAGTGATCGACACGTACTCCAGCGTTGGAATGAAGGGGATATAGCGCCCACCGAACAGGATCAGCAGTGTTCCGAGGAAGAAGCTGGGTACCGCTACGCCGAGCATAATGTAGCTACGGCCGAAGATTGACCATCCCCGCCCGCGCATGGCCGCCAAGGTGCCGATCGCGCCTCCAACGATCAGTCCGAAGACTACTGAGAAGAAGGCCAACTCAACGGTCACCGGGAGTCGGCGCAGGATCTCGTCGAGCACCGGGACGTGCAGCCGGAGAGACTGCCCGAAATCGCCCCGGACCGCGTGTCCCAGCCATTTGACGTACTGCACGGGCAGCGGCTGATCGAGCCCATACTTCCGCCGGATGTTCTCCAGAGCGACAGGATCCTGAGCGTTATCGACGCCGAGCAGTGCGACGGCGAGGTCGCCGGGGATCATGTGCATGGCCCCGAACGTGAGCATCGACACGCCCAGAAGGATGGGTACAAGCATCGCGATACGACGGAGCGCCACCGTCAACATGGCTACTGATCCAACCAGGTCTTCCGTACCGAGATGCGCGCGTTCGACGCCATCACGTCATAGCCCTTGACGTAGTTCCACACCAGCTCCCACCGCAAGGGATAGGTATAGGGGACGATGATGTACACCTGGTCGAGCGCCCGCTCCTGAATCTGGCGGTAGATCTCCACCCGACGGTCCGGGTCACTCTCGGCCTTACCCGCGTCGATCAACTCATCCAACTCCGGGTCGTTGATGCCCATCGCCTTGCCGAAGGGGGACTGGGAATGGAAGCGCTCCACCTCGTTGCTCGGATCGGGCGCCCAAACGGTTCCGACCGTCGCCATGATGTAGTTACCCGCTTGCCAGTCCTGGAGGATGGCGCCGACCTCCATCGGGTTGATGTTGACGTTGATATTGGCCGCAGCCCACTGTTCTTTCATGATCTGCGCGCATTGCACGTCCAGTTGATTGGCCGCGACCACTTTGAACTCCGGCACCTCGAGGGTCTCGTAACCCGCTTGCCGCAGCAACTCCTTGGCTTTTTCGACATCTTGCTGGTAATACGGGAGGTCGGAGCCGTCGCCCTCATAGCCAGCCAGTTGCGAGGGTGGTAGGAACGTCCCCACAGAACCGAAACCGCCGAGCACCGCCTGCACGATCGCCTGCCGGTTGAGCGCCAGGCTCATGGCACGTCGTACGTTGACGTCGTTGAACGGCGGTTCCTTGAGATTGAACATGATCGGCAGGTACCGGCTGCTGACGCCGGGGACCGACTCGAGGCCCTGCGTCGTTTGCGAGACGTTTTGCGCCACCTTTGGGTCCTTCAGCCACGCCATGTGGACCGTCCCGGAGCGCAGGGCAGAGGTGATCGAGGTGTCGTCACCCAACAACTTGAAGGTCACGCCGTCGAGGTAAGGAAGCCCTTCCTCATAGTAGTCCTCGAACTTCTCGAGCCGCACCTCCTGATCGAGCACATGCTCGACGAAGCGGAACGGGCCTGTGCCAGGCGCCGTGGCGTTCAGCTCCTCACCCGTGATGCCCGCCGGGACAATCGCCCCATTCGGAATCGTGGCCAGGTTCCGCAGGAATGGCGCGAGGGGCCGCTTGAGATTGAACTGCACGGTGGTCGCATCCGGCGTCTCGATCGACTCGATATCCCCGAAGATGGAGATTCGTGGACTCGCTGTGGCGGGATCGATGATCCGCTCGAAGGTGTACTTGACATCCTCCGAGCTGAAGTCTTTCCCGTTGTGGAACTTCACCCCTTCTCTTAGGTGGAAGACATACGTCTGGTCGTCCACAACCTCCCAGTTGGTCGCCAGATCCGGCTCAATCTCCATGTCCGGCGTCCAGCGCAGGAGCCCGGTGAAGATAAGTTCCTGCACGTTGGTCGAGGCCCAAGCACCGGAGACCGTCGGATCGAGTTCCTGCGGACCGAAGTCTTGGCCGATGATGAGGGTACCGCCATACTTTGGCTCGCCGCTTTCCCCAGCGGACCCGGACGGCGAGCTCCCACCGGTCGGCTCTGCGGTCCTGGCCGGAGCACCTCCCCCGTTACCCTCTGGGGTATCGTCACTCCCACCCCCGCATGCGGTGAGGAGGCTGGCGCTGGCCATCCCCACCGTGACGACTAGGAAGCGGCGTCGGCTTAGCATCCCGGATCGCTCACGCGTCATCGCACCCCTCCTCGCCTACCGGTCCTTCTCCAACTCACCTCGCGACGGCGACCGGTCCGGTCGAACGCCACATCCCCTCGTGGCGAGGACGCGGTGCTTCATTCCGGACGCATCTGCGAGCGAGGTGGATGGCTTGGTTCCTCGAGTCCGACGTTGAAACCGGTCTAGCCGTTTTCGCTGCCCTGACTGCTCATCGGCGGCCACCTCCCACCGATGCGGTCAGTGATGTCCTGTGCCGCTGCCAGTACCGCCTGTCGCACCTCCTCTGCGACCTCGCCGCGCAGCCTCCGCTCCGGGGCAGAGATGCTGACTGCTGCGGTCACGTTCCCCGCATGATCGAAGATCGGAGAGCCGTAGCAGCACGCTCCCGGCTCGTTCTCACCGTGATCCTCAGCCACTCCGGACGCTCGAATCCGCTCCAACTCTTGCCGCAGAGATGCCGGGTCGGTATTCGTCTGCGCCGTGCGCTTGGCCAGAGGACTGCGCAGCACCTGCTCGCGCTGCTCTTCCGGGAGAAAGCTCAGAATCGCTTTGCCGAGCGCGGTCGAGTGCATTTCGTCGGTGGCACCGATGCGCGCGGCCATGCGCAGGCCATGCTCACTCTCGATCATGTCGATGTAGAGCAGTCGCCCATTGACAGGGATGGCCAGGTTTACCGTTTCGTTGAACCGCTCATGCAGCGCCTCCAGAACAGGCCGGGCCCGCTCCCGAACGTCGAATGTCGCCAGTGCGTGGTACCCGAGCTGTACCAGCCGGCCACCGAGCTGGTACTTGCTGCTCGTCGGATCGCGGAGGACGTAGCCGCGTCTCTCCAAATTGACCAGAATCCGGAAGACCGCCGACTTGGTCGCGCCAATCGTCCGAGCGATATCACTCACGCCGACTGGCCCGCGTGCCTCGGCCAGCGCCTCGAGCACATCAAGCGCACGGTCGACAACAGCGATGCGATAGTTCTGCTCGCTCATGAGACGCTCACGACTGCTTCACCAATTCCGCTGACACGTGCTCGATGATGGTGAGTGCTTCGGCAAAGTGCTCCTGTGTATGCGAGAGGGAGAAACCACAGTGCCCCGGGGCGCCCTGCCGCGTGTACGCGTGCATGTACAGCCCACGATCGAGGCAGCCCAGCACGAACCGTCGGTTGAGCTCATGGTCGTGGTTCAGCGCGTCGGCATACGTTCTCACTCGCTCACGCCGGTTGAAGTACAACCCGAAACGCGCACCCAGCCCCTGCACGACGACCGGGAGGCCGTGCCGATCGAAGATCGCCTGCATGTCACGGTAGAAGGTCTCGCTCACTTCGAGCAGCACGTCATAGACGTCGGGCTGCCGCAGGTACTCGAGCGTCGCCAGCGCCGCCAGCACACTCAACGGATGGCCGGAGTACGTCCCGCTGTGCGCGACTGGGCCGGTGGGCGCGAGTTGCTCCATGATGTCTGCGCGACCCACCAGGGCCGACAGCGGCATGCCGTTGGCCAGTGCTTTGGCGAACGTGCTCAGGTCGGGAGTCACCCCGTAGTAGGCCTGTGCGCCGCCCAGGTCCATCCGGAAGCCGGAGAGCACCTCATCGAAGATCAGGACGATGCCCTCCTCGCGCGTCCGAGTACGGACGTGCTCAAGGAATCCCGGCTCAGGGGGAATACAGCCGGCGTTGTAGTGAACCGGCTCCAAGATCACCGCGGCGATCTCACCCCGGTGCCGGACCAACGCTTTGTCAAATGCGTCAGCGTCGTTGAACGGCACGAGGATCAGGTCATCTGCACCCGACGCCGGGACACCACCGGAGGATGGGACGGCCTGCAGGTGGCCCGCTTGCGAATCCGCGGCCCGAAACAGGAACACGTCGGACAGTCCGTGGAAGTGCCCATCGAACTTCAGCAGCTTGGTTCTGCCCGTGACATGCCGCGCCAGCCGGACCGCCACCACTGTGACCTCCGTGCCGGTCGACGCGAAGCGCACCCGTTCCGCCGACGGAATGATCTCGGTGAGCATCCGAGCCAACTGCTCATGGTACGGGGTGTCCGCGGCTGTGATCATCCCGTTCTCAAGGGCATCGCGCACTGCGCGCTGCGTCGCCGGGTGTCTGTGACCGAGCATCGTCGCCCCGTTGGACATGTTGAAGTCCAGGTACTGCTTTCCCTGGATGTCGGTCACAATGGCGCCCTCGCCATGGACCAGAAAGAGGGGTCGTCCGAGATACGGATGATGTCGCATTGATGCAGACACCCCGCCCGCGAGAACCTCCTGGGCCGCAGACGCGAGGCGCTCCGGAGAATCGATCGAGCGTCGCTCCATTAGGGCACTCCCTATCGGAGGAAATTCGTTTCATCAGCTGAAACGTCGTAACACGGTGTAAACAGCGTAGCAGTCACGGCTGTCACTGTCAAGAGCGCAACAGCGGACCGCTCCGCCGCACAGTGGAGGTGATGGGGTCGCCATCCGGGCGCTTGACAGGGTCAGTACGCAACGCTAAGATGGGTGCATACATTGCAAAAGTGTTTCATGTATTGAAACAACGCCGAGGGCGAGACAGGTACCGCGTGCACCGTGCGTCGCCGCACGGTGCACGCCTGGCTGCACCTCGCCCCACTGGTTGGAGGAGGACGGAACGGCGTGAAGCGGGTAGCTATCATCGGCATGTTCCACGAGACCAACACCTTCGCCCTCGAGCACAACGATCGCCCAGACGCTGCACTCAAGCTCGGCCAGGAGGTGATCGATCGCGCCGTCCCGAAGAACTTCATCTCCGGGTTTGTCGAGGGTGTCAGTCGCTCGGACATCGAGCTTGTTCCCATCGCCGATGTGCACTTCGTCCACGGCGGCCTGATCCACGCCGACGTGTATGACCACTATGTCGGACTGATCGTCGACGGCGTGCGCCAGGCGGAGCGACTAGACGGCGTCTACTTTGCACTCCACGGTGCTATGGTGGCCGAGGATCCGTACACTGACGCCGAAGGCGAGCTGCTGCACCGGGTGCGAGCCGTGGTCGGCGAGCACGTTCCTTTTGTGGCCACCTACGATTTCCACAACATCATGAGCCACCGCGAGTGCGAGCTCCTCGCCGCCGCCTTTCCGAACGACACCAATCCCCACATCGACGCTTACGAGCGTGGTCTCGAGGCGGGCGAGTGCATGCTGCGGATCCTGGACGGCGAGATCCGCCCGGTGACGCGCGTCGTGCATGTCCCCATCATCGGCCCCAACATCGGCCAGAGTACGTGGGCCCACGCCCCGGAGGAGGAGGCACGGCTGCCCCTTTACCGACTCAACCGCATTCGCGAGGAGATGGAGCGCACCCCGGGGATCCTCAATCTCACCATCCAGGGCGGGTACGGCTACGCGGACACGCCCGAGTCCTCGATGTCGGTCGTCGCGACCACCAACGGGGATCCTGAGCTCGCCGTGCGAGCCGCTTCTGAGCTGGCGATGCACGTCTGGCAGATGCGCGAGGACATCCTCAACGTCCGGCCCATTGTCAGCATCGACGAGGGCGTGCGCATGGCCATGGAGAGCACCGGTGAGCGCCCCATCGTCCTCGTCGACCTCGGGGATGACCCCGGTAGCTCATGCGCGGCCGACAGTCCGGCGGTTCTTGAGAGCCTCATCAGCCACGGCGCCCGCGACTGCGCCCTGACGATCCGCGATCCCAACGTCGTCCGGGCGGGCATCGCGGCCGGCATCGGCGCCACGCTCGAGATGGACATCGGTGCCGCGGTCGACCAGCGCTTCTACAAGCCCATCCGCGTCCGAGGAACCGTCAAGCTAATCGACGATGGAAACTACACGATCTGCGGGCCAATCCACGGGGGTTGGGGTAAGGAGGTACGGCGAGAAGCCTGGCGATCCGTCAACGTGGGCCCGCGCGTCGTGCTGCGCATCGGCGACAAGATCGACGTCATCTTCTCGATGGAGCGCAGCGGTAAGGACCGCGACTTCTTCAAGAGCGCCGGCATCATTTTTGAAGAGAAGCGGATCATCGTCGTGAAGTCAAACCAGGCTCACCGTGCGTCGTTTGATCCCATCGTGGACGGCAACATCAACCTCGCCACGCCAGGCGCCAGTACCGTCGACTATGCCAGCCTGCCGTTCAGGCACATCCGGCGGCCGCTCTGGCCGATGGATACGGACTTCACGTGGTCCCCGCCGAATGTTGGCGCGTCCTGAGCCGCATTCGGCCACGACGGTGGAGCGCAGACCCAGCCGCGGTGCGCGGAACTTTCCACGATCCAAGGGGCTGAGAGGCGACGACAGGACCAACACGCTGCCCCGAGACATTCCCCGCTCGTCTTCAGGAACGGAGCGGCGCGGCTGCCTACGGAGCGTTACGGAGATCGGGGTCGAAACGAGCCGTCCGCTCTCGCGGAGAACGAAGTGCTGGCGGCAGTACTCCTTGGTGACGGGAACAATGCGACGCGCGAGCCGCAGAAGCGAGTTCCGCTCCGGCAAGACCTTGTCCTCACGCTGGAGCGCCATCCGGAACCCGGTCACGACCAGTTGGCCGCCGAACACGTAGATCACCCAGTGGAAGCGCTCGAACAATGCCGCGCCAGCCACGATAAAGGCCGCGCATGACGATGGCCCCGACCACACCCCAGAACAGCACGCGACGCTGCAGGGCGGCAGGCACAGTGAAGTAGCGGAAGAGCAGGGCGGTGACGACGATGTTGTCGACGCCCTGCTCTTCTCGATGAGGTAGCCGGCTGGGTACTCCCCGGCCGCCGTTGGCCCATGCCAGAACCACAGGAGACCGCCGAACGCGAGCCCCAGGCCGCTCCAGACCGCGCTCCAGATCGCCGCCTCGCGCATCGATACCACCCGGGCATCGCGGTGGAAGGCAAACAGGTCGAGCGCGAGGACGAGCGAGATGAACCCGAAGAAGATTTCCCAGACCCACAGATCAGCAGACATTGATAAACCTCCGACTGAACACCGAACGGTGCCAGCCGAAGGTCGCTCAGCCGATCTTGGCCAGCGTCACCAGGCCTCACGGTCGGCCTCACGAAATCGGCACCGCCTCCTCGCGTCCAACGTCGCCACCCGAAGCATCGCGCGCAATCCCCGCATTGACGACAGCCCCGTACCCCGCGGTCCCCGACGAGTTGCCCGACCCCCCTTGACAACCATGCCCGGAGCCGTATACTCGTAACCGGATATACGGCTACGGCTACGCGAGGTAGACAGTGACGAGCAAGCGGACGATCTCTAATCCACTGGCGCTGGCGGTGCTGGCCCTCCTGGCAGAGCGGCCGATGCACCCGTATGAGATGGCGTCCACCATGCGGGAGCGCGGTAAGCACCACAGCATCAAGCTGAACTACGGCTCCCTCTACACCGTAGTCGACGCGCTCGAGCGCCACCGCTTGATCGTCCCGGTCGAGACGGTCCGCGAGGGGCGGCGTCCGGAGCGGACCATCTACGCGTTGACCGATGCCGGTCGGGCCAAGCTGGACGGCTGGCTCCGCGACCTACTGCGGCGGCCGATCAAGGAGTACCCCCAGTTCGAGGCGGGCCTCTCCCTGATGGCCGTGCTGCCGCCCGAGGCGGTGGTCGAGCTGCTCCGCGAGCGCGTGGAGCGACTGGAACGCGACATCGCGGAGGAGCGCGCCACGATCGACGACGCCGCGGCGCAGGGGCTGCCCCGGGTTTTCCTGATCGAGTCCGACTACGCCCTCATGCTCAAGGAAGCGGAGTTGCGCTGGGTCCGGGATCTCATCCGGGCCATCGAGACGGAGGAGCTTTCCGGCCTCGACCTGTGGCGTCAGTTCCACGCGCGGCCCGACACGACCCAGGACGGCACTGAGCGAGAGGAGGAAGCGGTGGACGAGTGACTGAAGTGACTGAGATGAACTGACCCCCATCCAGGTGCTGGCACACCCGAATGGGGGCCGAATCCGTCGAGTTGGTCCCGCGACGCGAAACCTGCTACCCGACGCGTCCACCTCAAGGATAGCAGGTCGAGCACCGCGGGTCGACAGGCCGTGCATCAGGCACGGTGTGCAACGTTCCTGCACGAAGGAGTGTTCGACCGATGACTATCCAGGCAGCCCCACGCGAGGCTGCGGCGGCGTCCAACGACACCGACCTCGCCATCGTGGCTCACAACCTGGTCAAGACCTACCCCGGCGGGGTGCGCGCCCTCAACGGGCTCAGCCTCGCCGTCGCGACAGGCACGATCTTCGCCCTGCTGGGCCCCAACGGCGCCGGCAAGTCCACCACCGTCAAGATCCTCACTACCCTCTCGCGCCCCGACAGCGGCAGCGCGCGGGTGGCAGGCTTCGACGTCGTGGCACGTCCCAGCAGCGTGCGCCGCGCGATCGGCTACGTCAGCCAGAAGGCAGCGGTCGACCCCGAGGCGACCGGACGCGAGAACCTGTCGCTGCAGGGTCGGATCTACGGCCTGCGCGGGCGCGAGCTGCGACGCCGGGTTGATGAGCTGCTCGAGCGCATCGGCCTCGCCGAGGCCGCCGATCGCGTCGCGGGCACCTACTCCGGGGGCATGCAGCGCAAGCTCGACATCCTCATGGGGTTGATCCACCGACCCAAGGTGCTCTTCCTGGACGAGCCGACGACCGGCCTCGATCCCGAGGCACGCGCCGAGCTCTGGGCCGAGATCGAGCGGCTTGCCCGCGAGGAGCGCCTGACCATCCTGCTGACCACCCACTACCTGGAGGAGGCAGACCGCCTGGCCGCGCGCGTCGCGATCGTCGACCAGGGTCGGGTCGTGGTCGAGGGTTCCCCCGAGGAGCTCAAGGGCGAGCTGCGCGGCGACACCATCCGGGTCGAGCTCGCGGATGGCGCGACCGAGCCCCGCGTCCAGGCGGTGCTGGAGCATCTGCCCGGCGTGCGCGACGTCACGCTGCAAGACGGTGCGGTGTACGCCCGCGCCAACAGCGGCGGGCAGGCGATCCCAGTGGTGCTTGCGGCGCTGGAGCGCGCAGGTATTCCGGTGGCGGCGGCCACGGTCGCCCGTCCATCGCTCGACGACGTCTACCTGCGGTACGTTGGCCGCTCCTTCGACGCGGCCGGAGAAAAGGGCACGGAACGATGACAGCGCTCATCCACACCTTGGATATCGCCGGGCGGCACCTGCGCAACTTCAGCCGCCAGCCGTGGTACATCGCGTTCAGCCTGGTGCAGCCGATCATCTACCTGCTGCTGTTCGGCGCCCTCTTCAAGCGCGTGGTGGAGCTGCCCGGGTTCAACACCGGCTCCTACGCCACCTACCTCACGCCCGGCATCGTCGCCATGAGCGCGCTGTTCAGCGGCGGCTGGCTCGGCGTGACCGTCGTCAGCGACCTCGACCGTGGCGTGCTGGACCGGTTCCTGGTCTCGCCCGTCTCGCGCAGCGCGCTGATCACCGGCCGGTTGATCCAGACGGGTCTGGTAACGGTGATCCAGTCGCTGATCCTGATCGGGCTCGGCGTGCTGGTCGGTGCGCGCTTCGCAGGCGGCGTGGCGCAGGTGGTCGTGCTGGTCGCGGCCGCGGTGCTGCTCACGGCGATCTTCGGCGCGCTCTCCTGCGCCGTCGCGCTCATCGTGCGCAAGGAGGAGTCGATCATCGGCGTCGTGCAGTTCCTGCTCCTGCCGCTGACGTTCCTGTCGTCTGTCTTCATGGCCCCGGCGCTGATGCCGGGCTGGATCCGGCAGGTCTCCCGGTTCAACCCGCTGAACTGGGCGGTGGAGATCGGCCGGAGCGCGCCCGAGGCCGCCTCATTGGACTGGTCGCTGGTTCTCACGCGCGGCGCGGGGCTGGTCGCGCTGGCCGTGGTGGCGACCTGGCTCGCCACGCGGGCGTTCGGCGCCTACCAGCGTTCGATCTAGTTAGTACTGGGCGGGGGCGGCGTCCGTCCCCCGCCGAACCAGGGCGGCCGTGCCATCGGCAGGGTCGCCAGGAAAGGTGAAACACCGATGCAGCGGAACAACGCCATGATGAACAACGAGCACACTCCGGTTCTGATCGTCGGTGGCGGCGTGGTCGGTCTTTCCGCGGCCTTGTTCCTGGCCGCGCAGGGAGTGCGCGCCACGCTCGTCGAGCGCCACCCGGACCTGCTGATGCACCCGCGAGCTCGGGGCTTCACCCCCCGCACGGTGGAGCTGTACCGCCAGGTCGGGCTCGAGCCGGCCATCCGTGCGGCCAGCTATGCCGGCGGCGACCAGTTTGCCTGGGTGGCGATCCAGGCCGACAACCTCGCCGGCGAGCACCACAAGGTCGAGGAGCCGGAAGACGACGTGCCCCCGGCCGACCTGAGCCCGGCGCCGTTCGCGCCGATCGACCAGGACAAGCTGGAAATCCTGCTGCGCAAGCGCGCGGTGGAGCTGGGCGCCGAGCTGCACTTCTCGACCGAGATGGTGGAGTTCACGCAAGACGAGGACGGCGTCACCGCCCGGCTCGTGGATCGCCGGACCGGGGACGAGCGCGTGATCCGCGCCGACTACATGATCGCCGCCGATGGGTACTCCGGCCCGATCCGCAAGCGGCTGGAGATCCCGACCGAGGGGCCTGGTCCGTTCTTCCACACCATCACGGCGACGATCACGGCCGACCTCACCCCGGCGCTGCGTGGCCGGCCGGTGAGCATCGCCTACCTGCAGCAGCCGCGCCCAGGTACGATCTTGATGGCCCACGACCAGGAAGGACACCGGTGGGTCTTCGGGATGGGCTACCTGCCCGATCACGGTGAATCGGTCGAAGACTTCACCGACGACCGCATCGCGGAGTTGGTGGGCCAGGCGGCTGGCATCCCCGGCGTGCCGGTCACGGTCCGGCCCCAGATCCCGGGCACGGACATCAAGGTGCTGGGCTTCACCATCGGCGCCCAGGTCGCGCAGCGGTACCGCGCGGGGCGCGTGTTCCTGGCCGGTGACGCGGCGCACATCGTCCCACCGACCGGGGGTCTGGGCGCCAACACCGGCATCCAGGACGCCCACAACCTGGCCTGGAAGCTCGCGGCGGTCATTCGCGGCGAGGCAGGTCCCGCGCTGCTCGACACCTACCACGACGAGCGTTACGCGGTCGGCTGCTTCATCATGCAGCAGGCGCTGGCCCGCTGGCAGACCCGCGTCGCCGGTGGGGACAACCCGCCGCTCATGGACTACAGCTCGGTGACCTTCGGCCCGATCTACCGGTCGCCGGCGGTGATCGGCGCGCCCGAGGGCGACGCACCGGCGCTGCCGGTCAGTCAGCTCGCCGGGCAGCCGGGAACCCGCGCGCCGCACGTCACGTTGGCGCGCAACGGCGAAGTCGTCTCGACGATCGACCTCTACGGCCGCCGGTTCGTGCTGCTGACCCCGTCAGGCGACAGCGCCTGGGTCGAACCCGCCCGGCGCGTGGCTGGCGACCTGGGCCTCCCGCTCGATGTCTACCGTGTTGGCCCCGGCGGCGACCTGGCCGACGTTGAGGGGCGCTTCGCCGAGGCCCACGGCCTGACCGGCTCCGGCGCGGTGCTGGTGCGCCCGGACGGCATCGTCGCCTGGCGTGCCCAGGACGCGGTCGACAACCCGGCCTGCGTCCTCGAGGAGGCGATCCGCAGCCTCCTGGCGCGCTAGGTCGCTGCTGGTGCCCCACCCCACCCGCGGGTCGCACGACCCGCGGGTGGGGCCGGGCAGCCCTCCCCACGCACGCAAACCCCTGGAAAGGACCTTCAATGAAGCTCTCTCGGAGAGGATTCCTCCGGCTGGGCATGCTGGGCGCCGCCTCGGTCGCGCTCCCCCTCGGCCGAATGATCGGCCCGATGAACGAACTGGCGGAGGCCGGCGCCGTCACGAGCCCCCCGGTCGAGCCCTTTCAGGTTCCCCTGCCGATCCCGCCGGTGCTGAAGCCCGTCCGCTCCGACGCGTCGGCGGACTACTACGAGATGGTCCAGCGGGAGGCCACGGCGGAGATCCTGCCCGGCTACCGGACGACCATCTGGGGTTACGAGGGGATCTTCCCCGGCCCCACCATCGAGGCACGGAGCGGGCGGCAGGTCATCATACGCCAGCGGAACGAGCTCCCGGTCCCGGTCGTCACCCACCTCCATGGGGGCGTCACCCCGCCGGAGAGCGACGGCTACCCGACCGACCTGATCCTGCCGGTATCTGGTCACGCCGGCGCCATGCACCACCACAGCGGCGCGGTCACGCACGGAACCAGAGATTACGTCTACCCGAACCAGCAGCGGGCCGCCATGCTCTGGTACCACGACCACCGGATGGACTTCACCGGTCCCCAGGTCTACCGCGGCCTCGCCGGGCTGTACATCATCCGGGACGAAATCGAGGACGCCCTGCCGCTGCCGCGCGGCGAGCGGGAGGTCCCGCTGGTCATCACCGACCGCACCTTCACCGCGGACGGTGAGCTCTACTACCCCTCGCTCGACCCGACGCTCCAGGGCCGTCCGGGCGTGGTGTCGTCCTTCGCCAACGGCATGTTCGGCGACACGATCCTGGTCAACGGCGCGCCCTGGCCGGTCCTCGAAGTAGGCACCGCGCGCTACCGGCTCCGGCTGCTGAACGCTTCCAACGCCCGTCCCTACCTCCTGGCGCTCGACCCACCGCCGCCGAACGGACCGGCCTTCATCCAGATCGGCAGCGACGGTGGCCTGCTGGAGCAACCGATCCCGCACGACGAAATCCTGATCGCCCCGGCCGAGCGCTTCGACGTCGTCGTCGACTTCGGCCAGTATCCGGTCGGCACGAGCGTCCGGCTGGTGAATCGGGAGGGAGTCGGTCCCACCGCCGAGGTCATGCGCTTCGACGTCGCGCGCCGCGAGGAGGAATACAGCGAGATCCCGGACCGGCTGGCGCGCGAGGAGCCACTGCCGGACCCGAGCGAGGCGATGGAGGTGCGCCGCTTCCAGTTCATCGCGGGCTTCTTCGGCTGGCCCTCCACGGTCAACTTCCGGATCTTCGACCCCAACCGGATCGCGGCGCGACCCCGGCTGGACACAACCGAGATCTGGGAACTCCACGCCGACCCGGAACACCCGATCCACTTGCACCTGGTGCAATTCCGCGTGCTGTCGCGCAACGGCGGGCCACCGGGCCCGTGGGATGCCGGCTGGAAGGACACCGTCTTCATGCGCGGCGGGTCGGCACAGGTCATCGCCCGCTTCAGCGGGTACCGCGGCAAGTACGTGTTCCACTGCCACAACCTGGAGCACGAGGACATGATGATGATGGAGAACTTCGAGGTTGTCTGAGATGACGGTGACCACGAGACGAAACGCCGAGCAGATCGCGTCGCCCAAAATCGCCGGCCGTCGCCTGGCCGTCGGCGCCGCTGGGATGGCGTTCGCCTCAGAACTGATCCACCTCTGGGTACTCCCCGGGGAGTTTACCCTTGCCCCGATGCGAGGGGCGTTTTTCCTCCTGGTCGCGATGGCACAAGGTGCGCTGGCGGTGAACCTGCTGTTCGGCCCGCGCCGGTGGACGCTTCGGCTGGGGTTGATCCTCAACGTCGCGATCGTCGCGACCTGGGCCTTCACCCGGTTGGTGGGGCTCCCGATGCTGATCACCTTCGTGCGCCTGCCGGTCGGCTGGCTGGACCTCACCGCCACGGCGCTGGAGATCGCCCTCATCGCGACCCTGATCGCCCTGCGACGGATGGACCCGAGCGCCGTGGCCCGTACCCGGGGGTAAACCTGGGGCGGCGTACGATCGACAACCAGGTAATAGGATGCCCGCCGCCCGGCCCGTGTCCGGGGCTAAAGCCGCCGGGCTGACAACGAAAAGCCGGCTGAAGCCGGCTCTTTGGAGTGCGGCGGCTCGAGCCGCCGCTTTGGTATCGCGCGGCCTCAGCCGCGCGCGGGGTTGGTGCCGCGTCGACGTTGGGACGCGGGATCGATGGCCCGCGGAACACCGTGCTGTCGCCCGGACCAGGGGTAGGTGGTGCGACGGATCCCGCCGCGGTGCCAGTCCTGCGTCGCCCCAGCCGGCTTCAGCCGGCTTTCCTTGTCAGCCCGGCGGCTTCAGCCCCGGGCACGCGCCACGACGCGGCGACCTTCCCGCCACCCACCCCAGGCCCGGTCGGCATTCGCAAACGCCGGCTCAGGCACGCGCGAGATGGGGCGGTCGGCGTGCCAGCGTATTGCGGCAATGCCTATCAGCCCGGCTTTCCGAGAACGCGGCTACTCCGGCTGGCTGCTGAGCGCCGCCTTCTGGTACTCGATCAATTGGTGAATACCGCGCTCGGCGAGGTCGAGCATCGCGTCCAGCCGGGCGCGTGGGAAGGGCTTCCCCTCGGCCGTCCCCTGGACCTCGACCAGGTCGCCGCGGTCGGTCATGACCACATTGCAGTCGACCTCGGCCTGGCTGTCCTCTTCGTACTCAAGGTCCAGGCGCACTTCGTCCCAGACGACCCCGACGCTGACCGCCGCCACGTACCCGGTGAGCGGCACGGCCTTCAGTTGTCCGGTGCGGACCAGGCGCTCCAGGGCCAGGCGCAGCGCCACATAGCCGCCGGTGATCGCCGCCGTGCGCGTGCCGCCGTCGGCTCGCAGTACATCGCAGTCGATCAGAATCGTGCGCTCGCCCAGGAGGTCGAGCTTCGTCACCGCACGCAGGGAGCGGCCGATCAGCCGCTGGATCTCCTGCGTCCGCCCGCCGGTCAAGGCGCGCTCGCGGGGGATGCGCTGCGGGGAACTGCGCGGCAGCATCCCGTACTCGGCCGTGACCCAGCCCTGCCCCGTGCCGACGAGGAACGGCGGCACCCGCTCCTCGATCGTCGCCGTGCAGAGGACGTGGGTGTTGCCCATCGTGATCAACGCCGAGCCTTCGGCGTACGGCGCGAATCCCGGCTGAATCGTCACCGGGCGAAGCTCGTCATTCGCCCGGCCGCCGGGGCGCTTCCGGTTGAAGATCGCGACCACCCGCGCGCCTCCCTTCCCTCGCCCGCCGCGCCAGCAGCGCCCGCCACCGCTCCAGGCGCGCGCCAACTTCCCGCTCGTAGCCGCGTCCCGTCGGTTCGTAGTAGCGCCGGCCCACCAGGTTGTCCGGCAGGTGCTGCTGCTCGACGATCGCCTCGTCGTAGTCGTGCGCGTAGCGGTACTCCGCGCCGTAGCCCAGCTCCTTCATCAGCCGCGTGGGGGCGTTGCGCAGGTGGAGCGGCACCGGCTCATTCCGCGTGCGGCGCACGTCCTCGGCCGCCGCACCGTAGGCACGGTACAGCGCGTTGCTCTTGGGCGCGGTAGCCAGGTAGACGGCCGCCTCGGCAAGCGCCAGCGCGCCCTCCGGCATCCCGAGGAAGTGCACGGCCTGCTGGGCAGCTACCGCCACAGTGAGCGCCTGTGGGTCCGCCAGGCCGATATCCTCGGACGCCGCGCGCACCAGCCGCCGCGCCACGTACAGCGGGTCGTCGCCCCGCTCCAGCATCCGCGCCAGCCAGTAGAGCGCGGCGTCGGGATCGGAGCCGCGGATCGACTTGTGTAACGCCGAGATCGTGTCGTAGTGCGCATCCCCGGCCCGGTCGTAGACCCCGGCCCGCTGGTACGCCGCCTCCGCGACCTGGTCACGTCCGATCACGCCGTTCTCAGCGCCAACTGCGGCCATCTCCAGGGTGTTGAGCGCGAAGCGGGCGTCGCCGTTGGCGAGGTTGACCAGCAGGTCCAGCGCGCTGTCGTCGATGCGCAGCCCCTGACCACCCAGCCCGCGCTCAGGATCCTCCAGCGCCCGGAGCACGATGGTGCGCACCGCGTCGTCATCCAGCGCCTTGAGCACGATGACGCGTGACCGGGAGAGCAGCGGCGAGTTCACCTCGAACGACGGGTTCTCCGTCGTCGCGCCGATCAGGATGATCGTCCCATCCTCGACGTAGGGCAGGATCGCGTCCTGCTGGGCGCGGTTGAACCGGTGAATCTCGTCGATGAACAGGATGGTGCGGCGCCCGTGCATCCCCAGCCGGTCGCTGGCCTCCTTCACCTCGCGCCGCAGGTCCGCCACCCCGGCGGAGACGGCGGAGACTTGCACGAACTCAGCCTTGGTGACCGTGGCGATGATCCGCGCCAGCGTCGTCTTGCCGCTGCCCGGCGGACCCCAGAGGATCAGCGAACTCAAACGATCCTGCTCGATCGCCCGGCGCAGCAGCGTGCCCGGCCCGACGACTTCCTCCTGGCCGACGAACTCGTCGAGCGTGCGGGGCCGCATGCGGTCGGCAAGCGGCGCTCTCTTGCGCAGCAGATCCCGCTTATGGGCTTCGAACAGATCCATCGCGCCCCCTGCCGTTCATGGCGACCAGTCGACCCCGATTGTACTCGACGGCTCCGCGCACTCCCCTTACACTGCGGGCACAGCACACCGGCACTCGCAGCGCCCACAGGGTGGAAGGGGGAAGCAGGATGGATCTCCACGTCGTCCAGATCCACTACGGCGACGGCCGACCCGCACCGAACCGCGAGCTGGAGACGACTGCTCTCCAGCAAGCAGGCGTCTACGATGTCGCAGGCGGGGATGTTACCTTTGCCACCCCAACCCTCCCGGAAGCCGAGCGAGACGCCGACCGCATCGTCACCCTCGGCCGCGTCTGCGGCCAGATCGCCGGAGCGGTGGCCGACGGCATCGCGGCAGGACGGCACGTGGTGATCACCGGTGGCAACTGCTCACACCTTCCGGGCGTCATTGGCGGGCTCCAGCAGGCTTATGGCCCGGCCACGCGCATCGGCCTGGTCTGGTTCGACGCCCACGGCGACTTCAACACGCCGCGCACCACGCTCAGCGGTATGCTCGGCGGTATGCCGGTCGCTGTCAGCGCCGGGCTCTGCTATCCGACCTGGCGCGAGCTGGCTCGACAGCAGGTTCCGCTCCCGACCGATCGGATCGTGATGGTCGACGTCCGCAACCTTGACCCGGACGAGGAGCGGCTGATCCACGCGACGGATGTGGAGGTGACCCGCGACGACGCGGCGCTCGCCAAGGCCGTGGCCCGCCTCGCCGAGCAGACCGACCTGATCTACCTCCACGTCGACCTCGACGTGCTCGACGCCAGCCTGACGCCGACCCACCCCACCAAGGAACCGAACGGTCTGGACATCCCGGCCTTGCTCCGGCGCATCGAGATCGTGATGGACACCGGGAAGGTCGGCGCGTTCGGCTTGCTGGCAATGTACGCGCAGGGGGCGGAGGGAGAAACCACGATGGCGTCCGCCATTGAGGTCATGCGCGGCGCGCTCACGCGCTGGCGCGCCGCCAGCGGGGCGTAACCGCACGGAGCGCGGGCGTCTGCATGAGCCCCGTGGGAACGGCCCTCACCCCCGACCCCTCTCCCAACTTTGGGAGAGGGGAGGTACCTGCGAGGCGCGGGCGAAGACGCCCGCGCTCATGCCGTCGACGGCCTACTTCTCGTCGAGCTCGTCGTCCGTCTCGTCGATGATCTGGTGGAGTTCTTCGATGCGGGCCTCGATCTCGTCGAGGCTGCGGAGGCCCAGTTCCAGGAGATCCTCGCGGATCTCCTCCAGGCGATCCAGCTCCAGCATGAGGTCGTAGAGCGAGCGTCCATTCAATTCATCCGCCACGGCAACCCTCGCTAGCGTAGGATCGAGTAGACCACGATGCTGAAGGCCACCGCCGCGATGCCGCCGTACTCGGCCAGGTCGCGTCCGGCCACCCCGCGCCGGAGTTGGGCGGAGATCAGCCCGGCCGCCAGGTAGAAGAAGATGAGCAGCACCGCGCCGCCGGTCCAGCCGGTCGCCTTCCAGTAGTTCAGCACCCAGGTGATCTGCCCCAGCATCACCCCGCCGGCCAGCGCGTAGACCAGACGCCGGCCGAACAGCGCGTCCTCCCCCTCCGTGAGCTGCAAGAGCAGGAGCACGCCGATCACCAGAACGGCGGTGGCGGAGAAGAGACTGCGGACCTTGTTGATGTAGACCATCGCCAGGGCGATGAACGCGACACCGTGGATCAGCAGCGTGTAGCAGGCACGGGCGCGCTGCCGCGCCACGAGGTCCGCGTCGTAGAGGAAGTGGCGGGCGATGCTCGCGGCTGCCAGGGTAAGAAAGGCCCCGAGCGATACTCCAGCGATAGCCGTCTCCCCGTGGTACACGGCGAGCAGCATGATCGCTGCGAACGTCGCCACCCCAGGGAGGAGCCACGCCGTGGGCAACTCGGAAGCCGGCTCATAGCGCACCTGCCGCGCCGCGGCGGTCGAGAGCGCGTAGCCGGTCTCGCGGTCGAACACCTGGAACAGCACGGCGGCAAGCACCGCCACCGCCAGGCCGGCGAGCCAGTAGGAGCGGCCCGCCGGGTCGTAGATCGGCACCGAGCCGGGCCCCACGTTGACCCGCTCGGCCCAGACTCCGAGGAGGGCCAGCAGCGCGGCGATGGTCAGACTCAGCAGGATGGCACGGACGTAGGTTGGCCGGTGTTCCAACGGCGTCGCTCTCCGATGGTCCCCAGGCGACTGAACCGTGCCCCGAATCCTAGCCGACCGGACAGGACGTGCCAACCCGCGGCAGCCGGCAGCGCCAGCCCCACCGCGTGCACTTGACAGCATCCCCAACCCCGCGTACCGTGGATCTTGAAAGGAACTGTGGCACGAATAGATGCCTTCTCGCTACGGTGTCCACGAATAGCCCCGACTGGGCGCAGTCCCCATTGCGCCGCACGGCATCCGTCCGGGTGGCAAGACCGTAACCGTTATGACGATTCGGGTGCCAGGCGCTGGTTCCACGCCTCAACATTGGTCCTGTCCACCCGGCTGCATCCAGTAAGGAGGTGAGCCCGTGACTCATCGACGCTTCGGCATTTGGGATCTCGTATTCCTCCTCGTGCTGCTCGTCTCGCCACCGGCAGCCATCTTCAACGTCAGCCAGGGGCGCTACGGTCAGGCCTTCATCGCGCTGGCAGCCTTCGGCGTCGGCCTCGTCGCGCTCGTGTGGAGCCTGACCCGCGAACCGGTCGTCGAGACGCCGCGCCCGCAGCGGACTCCGCACCCACACCGCCCACGGCGTCAGCCGCAGCGTGATGCCGAGGGCCGGGTGCAGGACTGGCTCGCCGTCGGCATCCTCTCGGGCTTCGTGGCGACCGCCGTCATGACCGTGACATTCCTCTTCGGGTACGGCATCGCCGCGGTGTTCGCCTCCTCAGACCCGGACGCCGGATCCCTGGCCACCTGGTTTGAAGCGCTGATCCACAATCCGTTCACCCGCGCCACCCAATCCAACCTGCCCGCCGCCATCGGGCTCCACTTCGTGGCCGGCATCGTCTGGGCCGTCGTCTACACGGGCCTGGTCGAGCCGCGCCTGCACGGGCCAGGCTGGCGGCGCGGGCTGATCTTCGCGATCGTCCCGTGGCTCTTCTCGCTGCTCGTCTTCCTCCCCCTGGTCGGCGGCGGGATTCTCGGGGTCGCACTCAACGCGGGACCGCTCCCAATCCTCGGCAACCTCATCCTCCACGCGGCATACGGGATCACCCTCGGTGAAGTGACCGTGGCAGAGGGGCTGATGAGCGAGGGCGATCAGGTGCGCGATGCGACCGAACCGGCAGCCCTGTCCCACGTCCAGCGGATGATCGCGCTCGCGGTCGTCCCGGGTCTCATCATCGGTGCGATCGTCGGCCTGATCACCGCGCCGGTCGTGGCACCGGGATTCGCTCCGGCCACCGTGGCCGTGGTCGGCGCCATCGTCGGCTGCGTTGCAGGCGTCCTGCTCGGCTCGTTCTCCTGGACGGCCCGCGGCCCCGAAGGGGCCTAGCCTCGACTCCTGGGCAGCGCGGGCACCTTCGCCCGCGCTGCCGTCTCCAGCAAAGCCAACTGGCACAAGATATGCATCCCCAGTAGGTGCGCGGCCTGGTGCCGCGATTGCGTGCTTGCCTGCCCGTACCGGCTGCGCAGCAAGCCCTGGAGGCACGGCCCCGATGGGACGACCGTCTCGGCGAATCATTGCGAGCCTGGCCGTCAGCCTGGCGGTACTCCTCATCGCCTGCCGCACGGGCGGAGGCGACACCAACACGCCGACGTCGGAGTCCCTCCCGCCGCGGACCATCACCACACCGATCCCCACCGCCGAAGGTTGGCCACAGGGATCCCCGCCGGTCGTGTTTCCCGCCACACCGCGCAGCACTCCGTCCGCCTCACCGAGTGTCAGCCCAACCGCCTCACCAGGTGCCAGCCCGGCAGCCCTGACCAAACCCGTGGCCCTGGCTGAGGCACTGGACAACCTGGAGGCACAGGACTCGTACGTCATGCAGCTCGATGCCGCAGGGTTTACCGGGGCCGAGACGCTTCTCCCCGGCGCTGGCGAAACGTTCCGGATCACCCTGCGCCGTTCCGGGGATGACCGGCACGTCCGCGTCTTCGACGCGGACGGCAACCGGCTCGTCGAACTGTGGCGCGTCGACGGTCAGGCGGTGACCGACGTCGGGGCCGGGCCGATCGCCGCCACATCGGACACGCCGATCGTCGGTCGGTTCCTCCCGCTGCTCGACCTCGACACCCGCTTCCTCCGCACGCTCTCCGGGGATGATGCGGACTACACGATCACGGGAACGGAGACCGTCGACGGCACCCCGGCAACGGTCGAGGAGGCCACCTACGACGTGAGCGGCGCATCGCGAGCCCTCCTCACGACCAGCGACACCGCCACGGTCGCCTCCACGATGTGGGTGGCGACGGAGGGGCAGTACCTCCTAAGGCTCGACCTTACCTTGACGCCAACCGGCGCCACGCCAGCCACGGACACACAGCCGGCCACCGCCCACGTCGAAGTAACCGACATCGGCACCGCACCCCCCATCACCGCCCCCGCCCCGTAGACGGCCCTCACCCCCAACCCCTCTCCCAACTTTGGGAGAGGGGCGAAGGTCATCCGTCACGTTTCATCCCCCCTCTCCCCTTGTGGGATAGGGGGGCAGGGGGTGAGGGGAACGGCCACGATACCGGCACCCCTGCCACCAACTACGTAAGCGTGAACTCGGGGAACGCTCTGACGATATCTTCGGGATCGAGCGCGCCGCGTCGCGCCACCGTGAGCCGGCGCCCGTCGACCACCAGGACGGTCGACGGCACCCCGCCGGGGGCCGGGCCGCCGTCGATGATCAGGTCGACCCGGTCGCCTAGGGCGGCAACCGCTTCCGCCGCGGTGCGTGCCTCGGGCTCGCCAGAGCGGTTGGCGCTGGTCGTCGCCAGCGCCCCTCCGGCTGCGGCGATGATCGCCAGCGCCAGCGGGTGATCGGGCATGCGCAGCCCGACACGGCCGGTGTCGCGCACGATCTCGCGCGGGAGCCACGGCGCGGCGGGTACCGCGAGGGTCAGCGCGCCCGGCCAGAAGCGCTGGAGCAGCGCCAGCACCAGCTGGTCCACCTCACCGGTCAAGCGCGGCACCTGATCCAGGTCGGACACCAGCACCGGGATCGGGCGGTCGAGCGGCCGCCCCTTAACGTGGTAGAGACGCGCGACGGCCTCGGGGTGGTCCACCGCGGCGGCCACACCGTACACCGTGTCGGTGGGAAAGACGATCAGCCCGCCGCGCGCGAGCACCTCCGCCGCGGCAGCAGGCGCGCCGGGGTCGTCGCCAGGGACGAGCCGTGCTCGTGACCGCTCGGTCACGCGCCCAACTCCTCCTTGATCTGCTCGGCCAGTCTGGGACCAATGCCGGGGACCGCCGCCAACTCCTCGACGCTGGCCTGGCGGATACGTGCTACGGAGCCGAAGGTCTTCAGCAGGGCCTTGCGCCGCGCCGGGCCGACCCCCTTCAGGCCGTCCAGCGCCGAGCGGAAGGTGCTCTTGGTGCGGCGTTTCCGGTGGAAGGTCACGGCGAAGCGGTGCGCCTCATCCCGCACCCGCTGCACCAGGAAGAGCGCCTGCGCGTCGCGCGGCAGGACGATCGGATCCCGCCGGCCCGGCAGGAAGAGTTCCTCATTCTCCTTGGCCAGGCCGACGATCGGCACCGTGACATCCAGCTCGCGCAGCACCTCCAGCGCGGCGTTGAGCTGCCCCTTGCCCCCGTCGACGATGACCAGGTCCGGCAATGTCCGCCACTCCTCGGTCACGTCCTCACGGGCCGCGCGCTTGAAGCGGCGCCGGATGACCTCCTGCATCATGGCGAAGTCGTTCTGCCCGGCGACGCCCTTGATGCTGAAGCGGCGGTAGTCGCTCTTCTTCGGCTTGCCGTCCTCGAACACGACCATGCTCGCCACCGAGTTAGTGCCCTGCAGGGTCGAGATGTCGAAGCACTCGATACGCCGGGGCATCTTCTCCAGACCCAGCGCGTCGGCCAGTTCCGTCATCGCGGCCGTCATCCGCTGCTCGTCGTTGAGCCAGCGTACCCGATCCTGCTCCAGGTTCTCCTGGGCGCTCTTGGCGACCATCTCCACGAGCTGGCGGCGCTCACCGCGCTTCGGCACGGTCAGCTTCACCGCGCCCCCGCGCCGCTCGCGGAGCCACTCCCGCACCAGCGCCTCGTCCTCCAGCGGGTGCTGCAAGACCAGCTCAGGCGGGACCATCGCCGCATCCTGGTAGAACTGGGTCACGAAGGACGAGAGCAACTGGCTCGGCGAGTCGTCGATCCGCGCCCCGCGCAGCATGAAGTACTCGGATCCCAGCATCTTGCCGTTGCGGATCGTCGCCACCTGCACCGCCGCGTCGCCACCCGGCCCCTGTGCCACGGCCAGCACGTCGAAGTTGCGAGCCGTGCCCGAGACGATCTTCTGCTGCTCCAAGACGTGCTTGATGGCCCGGATGTCGTCACGGATCCGCGCCGCGCGCTCGAAGTCGAGCGCCTCGGCGGCGGCCTCCATCTCGGCCTCCATGCTCGGCAGCAGCTCCTCAGCCCGGCCCTCCAGGAAGAGGACCACCTTGTCGATGACCTGCGCGTACTGCGCCTGATCGACCGCGCCGATGCACGGCCCGACGCAGCGGCCGATGTGGTAGTAGAGACACGGACGTGGCGCGTTGCCGGTGATCTCGATGTCGCACGGCCGGTACGGGAAGAGCCGCTTCAGCAGGTCGAGCGTGCGGTGCACCGACGACGCGCTGGTGTACGGGCCGAAGTAGCGGCTGCCGTCGTTCACCAGCCGCCGGGTGCTGATGACGCGCGGGAAGGGCTCGTTGGTGATGCGGATGTACGGGTACGTCTTGTCGTCCCGCAGCATCACGTTGTACTTCGGCTGATAGCGCTTGATCAGCTCGTTCTCGAGGATCAGCGCCTCGGTCGGGGTGTCGGTCCGGATGACCTCGAAGTCGGCGATGTGCTCAACCAACTCGCGGGTCTTGCCGTCCATCCCCCGCCGGGAGCCGAAGTAGGAGCGCACGCGCGAGCGCAGCGAGGCCGCCTTCCCGACGTAAATGACCTCACCGCGTGCGTTCTTCATGAGATAGACCCCCGGTGCGGGGGCCAGTGCCGCGAGACGCTCCTGGAGCTCCGTCCCTGTCATGCTCTAATTGTACCCCGCGGTGCCAAGCAGTCAGGGAGCATGAGCCGCGTGGACGCTGACACGGTACCTGCTCCCGGGCACCTGACCGGCGCCCAGCGGGGGGCCTCAGACATCCAGGTACGCTATGTGGTGACGAACGCCGGCAGGTTGACGGCGCTCCCGGCACGTACGTTCATTGAGTTTGTACATCGACAAGGTAGAATGATCGTAGCGCGCCGGAGCGCCCGGCCGCGAGAAGGGCACCGCCGACATGGACACGCACGGCATTCGCATCTACCAGGAGCAGCGTGAGGACGCCGAACTCCACCCGGCGGCGACGCGCAGCGCCGGGGCGGCCCGCCCTGTGCCCGAACCGCCCTGCCCGATCCGCACCGCGTTTCAGCGCGACCGCGACCGCGTCATCCACTCCAAGGCGTTCCGCCGCCTGAAGCACAAGACGCAGGTCTTCATCGCGCCCGACGGCGACCACTTCCGCACGCGCCTCACGCACACCCTGGAGGTCACGCAGGTGGCGCGGACGATCGCCCGGGCGCTACGGCTCAACGAGGATCTGGTCGAAGCCATCGGGCTGGCCCACGACCTTGGGCACACGCCGTTCGGCCACGCGGGCGAGCGCGCCCTCGCCGAGGTCTTCCCGGGCTTCCGCCACAACGAGCAGAGCCTGCGAGTGGTCGACCGGATCGAGAAGGACGGCCAGGGCCTGAACCTGACCGAGGCCGTGCGCGACGGCATCCTGCGCCACTCCAAGCCCGAGGGTGACATCACCGGCCACCTCGCCGGGCGCCCAGCTACCCCCGAGGCGCAGGTGGTCAAGATCAGCGACGGCATCGCATACATCAACCACGACCTCGACGACGCCCTTCGCGCGGGCGTCGTCACCCTGGATGAGGTGCCGGAGATCGCGCTGGACGTCCTCGGCCGCCGCCATGCCGAGCGCATCGACACCCTGGTGCGCGACGTGATCGCCACCTCCGCCTCCTACCTCGACGCAGGCAGCCCGGACGGCCAGGTGATCCACCTCTCCGAGCCGGTGCGCAAGGCGGCCGATGCGCTACGCGATTTCCTCTTCGCCCGCGTGTACGCGCCCATCAACGAGTCCGAAGCGACCAAGAAGGCGCAGCGCATGGTCCAGTGGCTTTACCAGCACTACGTCGCCCACCCGGAGCAGGTGCCGGCCGAGTTCGCCCGCGCGCTGGCCGACGACGGGGTGGAGCGGGTCGCGGCGGATTATGTCGCCAGCATGACCGACCGCTACGCGCTGCGACTGTTCGAAGAGTTGTACGTGCCCCGGTTCTGGGCAGGGTGAGGCAGGCGATGCACGGAGACGCCGTCGATCAGGTGCGCGAGCGGACCGACATCGTCGAGGTGATCGGCCAGCACGTCGCGCTCCGCAAAGCCGGTCGCAACTTCAAGGGGCTCTGCCCCTTCCACCAGGAGAAGACGCCCTCGTTCATCGTCTTCCCCGAGACGCAGACTTTCCATTGCTTCGGCTGCGGCGTCGGCGGCGACGTCTTCAACTTCGTGATGCAGTTCGAGCGCGTGGACTTCCGCGAGGCGCTGCGCACGCTCGCCCAGCGCGCGGGCGTCACGCTGGAAGAGACGGCGCCGCCGCCCCCGGAGGTGGTCGAGCGCCACGCGCGGCTCTATGAGCTGAACGCGCGCGCCGCGTCCTTCTACGCCTGGGTCCTCTGGAACAGCCCACACGGCGCGCCCGGGCGGGAACTGCTGGAGCGGCGCGGGGTCGATCGCGCCACCGCCGAGCGCTTCCAGCTCGGCTTCGCCCCCGACCGCTGGGACGCGCTGCTCACCTGGATGCTGAAGCGAGGCGCGACACAGGAGGAAGTCGTCGCCGCCGGCCTCGCCACCCAGCGCGACGACGGCGGCGCCTACGACCGCTTCCGCAACCGGCTGATGTTCCCCATCCGCGACCGCGAGGGCCGCGTCGTCGGCTTCGGCGGCCGGGCGCTCGGGGATGCCCAGCCGAAGTACCTGAACACGGCGCAGACCGCGATCTTCGACAAGGGCACGATCCTCTATGCCCTCGACCTGGCCCAGGACGCTATCCGGCGGACTCACGAGGTCGTCGTCGTCGAGGGCTACATGGATGCCATCGCCGCGCACCAGTACGGCTTCGAGAACGTCGTCGCCTCGATGGGCACTGCGCTGACCGAGGAGCAGGTCAAGCTGATCCGCCGCGGGGTCGATCGCATCATCCTCGCCCTCGACGCCGACGCCGCCGGGCAGATGGCCACGCTGCGCGGGCTCGACGTCCTGCGCGAGTCCCTCGGGGAGGCCGACCGGCCGGTGCTCGATGCCCGCGGCCTCGTGCGCTTCGAACGCACACTGAAGGCCGACATCCGCATCGCACCCCTGCCGGAGGGCCAGGATCCCGACGACCTGATCCGGCGCGACCCCGACGCCTGGCGCACGGCGGTGGCCGGGGCAAAGCCGCTGCTGGACTTCTACATCGACGCCGTCATCGGCGATACCCCGCCGGCCGATCCGCGCGAGAAGTCGGAGCTGGTCGACCGGATCGGACCGGTGCTGCGCGAGATCGGCGACGAGGTGGTCCGGGCGCACTACGTGGCCGAGGTGTCCCGCCGACTCGGCCTCCCGGAGCACGTGATCCTGCGCGCCCGTCCCGCGCCCTCCCGCCGTATCCGCCGCGAGGACGCCTACCGGCCCCGCCGGCCGATCGCCTCGCCGGAGGAGCACCTGATGGCGCTTGTGGTGACCTACCCGGAGATCGTCGCGCCGCTGATCCCGCAAGTGCCCGAAGAGGACCTGCTCGACACCCGCCACCGCGCGCTGCTGCACCTGCTGACCGGGATCACCCCGGAGCAAGCCGCGGCCATCATCGCCGACCCACCGGAGGAGTTGCGGGAGCACGTCGAGGCCCTGCGTGGGCTGATGGCCGACCGCCCGCCGGTCTACCCGGGGCAGATCCGCATCGAGTTCGATGAGGTGATCCGCCGCCTGCGCCGCGAGCGCTTCGACTTCCGCATGGCCCAGCTCCAGGCCGAGATCCACGAGGCCGAGCGCGCGGGCGATCGCGACGCCCTGCGCCACATCATCGGCCTCATCGAGACGCTGAAATCCCGCTTCCCCGAGTTTTACCCCGACCGCAGCCCGTACTTCCGAGACGTGCGTGATACGGGGTGGTGAGCGAAGGCCCTCACCCCCTAACCCCCTCTCCCAACTTTGGGAGAGGGGGGATGCGGTTCGGGATACCAGCGGTCTGCTCTGTGAAGCGTGGTTCGTTCCTTCTCCCCTCTCCCAAGGTTGGGAGAGGGGCCGGGGGTGAGGGCCGCTCTAACGCCGCCCACTCTTCGGCAGGCGAACGAGCTGCACCAGGCCCGCCACGGCCAGGATCGCGCCGATGGCGACGAGGACTTTGGCGACCCCGAAGAGGTCGGCAAGCGCACCGGCGAAGATGATGGGGATGAACGCCACGGCGTTCGACACGGTGAAGAAGGCCCCGTAGACCCGGGCCCGCACGTGCGGTGGCGAGGCGGATTGCAGGAGCGCCTGGCTCGGCGCCAGGATGAAGGCATTCGCCACCCCGAGGAACGCGGCCAGCGCGCCCGCCACCACGATGGTAGCCAGCGCCACTGAGGTCGCGCCCGGCCGGAAGACCCGATCGATCGATGCCAGCAGCCCCAGGAGCACCAGGAGCACGCCGGCGACCGTCACGCCCCAGTCGATCGTCCGCTCCGGTCCCAGCCGGCCGGCGAGGCGGCCGACCGCCAGCACGCCGACGAGTACGCCCAGCCCGGCGGGCGCGATGATGAAGGCAAAGTCCTGCTGCGGCAGCCCCAGCACACCGGTGATGAACTCCGGCCCCAGCACCGCCACCATCAGGTACGAGGCGGTCGCCAGCGACAGGTAGCCGATCGCCTTGAGCAGGACGGGCGTCTGCACGATGACCAAGACCCCCTCCTGCACGTCGTGCACCATCCGCCCGAAGGGGGACTCCCCCGATGACCGCCGCGCCGCGGACGGCGTGTTCGGGATAGTGAAGCTCAGCACCGCACAGATGGCGAAGATGCCGATGATCCCGACCAACACCTGATCCAGCCCGAAGAGCCTGATCAGCAGGGGGCCGAGCGCGGCGAACCCGGCGAGCTGCGAGGCGGTGAAGGTCAGGTTGAAGAGGGCGTTGGCATGCACCGTGTCTTTGGCGGGCACGACCTCCGGGATTGCCGCCCCCAGCGCCGGGCCGAAGAACTGACCGACCGTGCCGGAGACGAAGGTGATGGCGTAGACCGTCGAGAGCGCGAGCAACGCGCGCCAGTCGTCGCCTATCAGGACGAAGCCGACGACCGCCAGCCCGCGCAGCGCGTTCGTGACGATCAGGACGGTGCGCTTCCGCGCGCGCTCCACCACCACGCCGGCGATCGGCGCGAAGATGATGGCGGGCACGCTGAAACTGAGTACGGCGATGCCGACGGCCGTGTTCGCCTGGCTGATCTGGTGCTGCTGCACGATGCCGGCGACCAGGATCAGCACGGCGAAATTCACCATGTTCTGGCCGGTTTGGGAGAGCGCCTGGACGAGCCAGAGCCGGAGGAAGGGCCGATTGCGCAGGACGTCGAGCAGCCGGCCGCGCGGCCGAGTATGGTCCGCCACCGCCGGCTCGTGCATACCCCGAACTAGCCTTGTTCGGTGTCGCCGGGGTAGTCCGGCCCGCGGCTGACGAAGGTCTTCAGGCGCTTCTCAAGCGTGCGGCGGGGCAGGAGAACCCGGTGACCGCACCCGTGGCAGCGCAGGCCGATATCGGCGCCGAGGCGCACCACGGTCCACTCGCTCGACCCGCACGGGTGCGGTTTGCGTAGGCGAACGACGTCGTTCAGGTAGAGTTCCAGCGGCATCGCCCCTCCATGAATGACCACAATGCGAACGCGATCCACGGTGCCGCTGCCGACGACCGGACGGCGCCCGCAACCCGCCTCGGCGGGGCTCATCGGGTTCCATCCAGGCAGGCCACTTCGGCCTGTCTGGAATTATAGTGCACGCGGTACAGACCGCTGGCCCGCCCGGAGAGATCGCTGGTACACTGGCCGCGGCTTGGTGGGTTGGACCCGCGTCTCACGACCGGATCGACGGAGATGGCACGGTGCGGTTCTTCACCCGTGTGATCCCCGCCCTCCTCCTGATCGCGGCGGCGATCGCCGCCTGGGGGGCTGTCTACTACTGCATCGTCGTGGCCGATGTCGGCGCCGAGCGCGACTTCTGGGCCGGGCGGCGCCTCCTGGCCTACGGCGCCTTCGTCCTGGCCCCGACCCTCACCTTCCTCCCCATCGGGCGCCTGCTCCGTATCCCGCTCTACGAGCTGGAGGCAATCGTCGGCTGGTCCACCCTTGCCTACGTCGTGACCTTCGTCCACCCAGGCGAGCGGCCGTCGCGGGCGGTCCTGCTCCTGTTTCTCGTCCCACTGACGATGTCGCTGGCAACCATCTTCACGCTCGTCTCCTACGCCGTCGGTCTGCGCCTGCTCACGCGTCGCAGCCAGCGCTACGACTTCGTCCGCGCCCGGCGCGAGGGGTATCTGGTCGCCATGTTCATCGTCGGCTGCCTGCTCCTCTCGCTGCTGGATGTCTTGACCGCGGTCAATGCCGCCCTGCTCGCGCTCATCCTGATGCTGCTGGAAGTCTTCCTGCTGTCCCGCGGCCCGGCACCGCGACAGCCCGTCCCGGCCCCACTCGACCCCTATACCGACACTCCGTAACCGCCGGTCGGGCGGCATCGCACGCTTGATTTGGACAACACAAGAGCGGCGGGGAGTTCCCCGCCGCTCGCAGGTTTCGTCTGGTCGTTGTCCGCGATCCTACCCGGCCACCGCCACCACGAGCATCTGCCGCAGGACCCAGATCAACAGGATCGCCACAATCGGCGAAAAGTCGATGAAGCCGGCCGTCGGCAACACCCGGCGGATCGGCGCCATGATCGGCTCGGTGATCTGCACCAGAATCTGCGCGACCGGGCTGCGCATCCCGCGATCGAACCAGGACAGCAGCGCTCGCGCGATGATGGCGAACTGCATGACCGTCAGGAAGGTCATCAGGATATTGAAGATGAGTACCACGCTGTGCGCCTCCGCCCGCTGCCGCGGGCATGAATTGCATGGAAGCGGCCCGAACGGCCGCTCACCGCAACGTTAACACGCGGCCGAATCGGTGTCAATGCGCGGAAAACGCCGACCTGCGCGCGCAATCGGCACACCCGCGTTACAATCCCGCTCACGGGTTCGCATTCATCTGGAGGGACGACAGGATGGGCAAGGATGTGCTGATCCTGACGAGCAAGTTCCGCGGTCGCGCCGACGTCGCCGCCGAGTTCCTCGAACAACGCGGCTGCCGCCTGGTTGAGCGCGAGGTGATCTACCCGATCACGGAAGATCACCTCTGCGAGCTGGTCCAGGATATCGACGGGCTCATCACCGGACTGGAGCCGATTACCGCGCGCGTCCTGTCCCACGCCAATCGGCTCAAGGTCATCAGCGCGGCCGGTGTCGGCTTCGACCACATCGACCTCGACGAGGCGACCCGCCGCGGTATCGCGGTCTGCAACTGCCACGGCTGTAACAACCACTCCGTCGCCGAGCTGGCCTTCGGCATGATGATCGGCCTCGCGCGCAGCATCTACACGCTCGACCGCCAGATCCGCAACGGTGGCTGGGGCCCCGTCCCCTTCGGTCCGGAGTTGTGGGACAAGACCCTCGGCATCGTCGGACTCGGCCGGGTCGGCCGAAGCACCGCACTGCTCGGCCGCGCCTTCGGGATGCGCGTGCTCGCCACCGACATCGTCTGGGACATGACCTTCGCCAACGAGCACGGGATCAGCTACGTTCCCCTGGAGCGCCTGCTGCGCGAGTCGGACTTCGTCTCCCTCCACGTTCCCCTGACCCCGCAGACCCGCCATCTGATCGACGAGCGGGCGCTGGCGCTCATGAAGCCGACTGCCTACCTGATCAACACCGCGCGCGGGCCGGTGGTGAAGGAGTCGGCGTTGGTCGACGCGCTCCGCGCCGGGCGCATCGCCGGTGCCGGGCTCGACGTGTTCGAGGTTGAGCCACACCCGAACAACCCATACGTCGAGTTCGACAACGTCATCCTGACGCCGCACATCGGCGGCTCGACGCACGACGCGTCCGAGCGTGCCTTCTATCTCGCCCTGACCAACGTCGCCAACGTGCTCAACGGGGAGCCGGCGCACTGTCAGGTAAACTGAGCGACCGGCCACGGTGCCGGAGCGGCAAGCGGCTCCGCTTAGTGTGCAATCGAGCGGTGACAACAGCACCGAGCGCAACGGATCGATATTGCGGAGGAAGGATCAGGTCTTGAACGAGCAGAGCAAGCGGTTTCTCCTGGATCTCCTGAACACGGCCAGCCCGTCCGGTTTCGAGGAGCCGGCTGCGCGCCGCTGGCGTGCCGAGGCCGAGACCTTCGCCGACGAGGTGCGGGTCGACGTCAACGGCAACAGCTTTGCCCGCCTGCGCGGCGAGGGGCCGGTCGTCGTCATCGAGGGCCACATCGACGAGATCGGCCTGATGATCACCCACATCGACGACGACGGCTATCTCTGGTTCCGGCCGATCGGCGGGTGGGATGACCAGATCCTGACCGGTCAGCGCGTGCGCGTCATGGGCCGGGGCGGCCCGGTGCCCGGCGTCATCGGCCGGCGCCCGGCGCACCTCCTGACCCCGGACGAGCGGGACAAGGCGAGCAAGATCAAGGACCTCTGGATCGACATCGGCGCGCGCAACGGCGCCGAGGCGCGCGAGCGCGTCCAGCCCGGCGACCCGGTCGTCATCGAGCAGCCGCCGCTGGAACTGGCGAACAACCGCCTCGTCGGACGGGGGATCGACAACCGCATGGGCGCCTGGGTGGCGCTGGAGACCCTCCGCGCCCTCGCCAATGATCGGCCGCCGGCCGACATCTACGCCGTCGCCACGACGCAGGAAGAAATCACCTTCCTCGGTGCCCACACCAGCGCCTTCGCGCTCGATCCGACCGTGGCGATCGTCATCGACGTGACCCACGCCACCGATCACCCCGACTCCGACAAGCGCGGCGGCGGGGACGTCAAGATCGGCGGCGGGCCGGTGCTGGGGCGCGGGTCCGCGATCCACCCACTCGTCTACGAGCGCCTCGTCGCCGCGGCGCAGGCTGAGGGGATCTCCTTCGCGGTCGAGGCGCAACCGCGCAACACGTTTACCGACGCCGACGCGTTCGCGCCGACCCGCGCCGGCATCCCGACCGGTGTCGTCTCCGTTCCAAACCGCTACATGCACTCGCCCAATGAGCTGATCAGCCTGGACGACCTGGACGCCACCGTGCGCCTCATCGCCGCCTTCGTCCGCGCGCTCGGCCCGAACCCCGACTTCTCACGGGTTTAGGTCCGTCCACGGACCCTGACCCTCCGCGGCTCACTCGCTCCAGGAGCTCCCTCCCCCTCTCCCCTCGTGGGGAGAGGGGGCCGGGGGGTGAGGGGGAACCGTTCCCTCCACCCCTTCGCCCACACGTTGCACTCCTTGCCAGATGGCGCCCGGGACCGTACGCTCTTGGCGAGCCGGAGGGTCGCCGGTGTCCACGTCTGCCGCTGAGGAGGGGCGATGGTAGACCAGGAAGCAGCCGCGCGCGAGCACATGGCCCGGATCATCGCCGATCTGAGCCGGACCGAAGCCTACCCGCACCCGGTCACGGAGATCGCGATCGAGGAGACACACGCCTCTATCGTGTTCCTCGCGGACGACCTCGTCTACAAGATCAAGAAGCCGGTCAACTTCGGCTTCCTCGACTTCAGCACGCTGGAGCGGCGTCGCCACTTCTGCCACGAAGAGATCCGCCTGAACCGACGCCTCAGCCAGGGGGTGTACCTGGACGTCGTCCCGGTCGTGGAGGTCGGTGGGCGGCTCCAGCTCTTCGGGGACGGGCCAGAGGTCGAGTACGCGGTCAAGATGAACCGGCTCCCGGACAATCAGATGCTGAACTACCTCATCACCTCCGGCACGGTCGACGAGCGGGTCTTCCCGGCTCTGGCCGATCGGCTCGCCGCGTTCTATCGCGAAGCGGCGACCGGGCCCGGCGTGGACGAGTGGGGCACGGCCGAGGCGGCGCACTTCAGCATCCGGGAGAACGTGGAACAGACCCAGCCCTACGTCGGCACCATCATCGCGCCGGTGCAGCACCGGCTCATCGACGAGATGTCTGCGCGCTTCTTCGCGGAGCACGAGGAGCTGTTCCGGGAGCGCATCGCCGCGGGCCGCATCCGCGAGGGGCACGGCGACCTTCACCTGGCGCATATCTGTGTCCAGGGGCTGCGCCCGGAGGAGCTGCAGATCATCGACTGCGTCGAGTTCAACCCCCGCCTGCGCTGCGGGGACATCGCCGTGGACATCGCCTTCCTTGCGATGGACCTGGACTACCACGGGCGCCCCGACCTATCCCGGTCGCTGGTGACCATGCTTGCCGAGCGGCTGGAGGATGACGACCTGCCGCTCCTGGTGCACTTCTTCTCTGTGTACCGGGCGCACGTGCGCAACAAGGTGGCCTGCTTCCGGCTGGACGAGATCGCGCCGGAGCTGCCCGAGTACGTCGCCGTCAAGTCGGAGGCGGAGCGCTACATCGACCTGGCGACTTCCTACCTGGTGGAGCCGGAGCGCCCCACGTTGTTCCTCGTGGGTGGGTTGTCCGGCACAGGCAAGAGCGTCATCGCCTACCGGCTGGCGCGGGCGCTCGGGGCATCGCTGTCGTCGTCCGATGTGGTGCGCAAGGAGATCGCCGGGCGGCCCGTGCAGAGCCACGAGCCGGTGCCGTACGGGACGGGCATCTACGAGCCGAGTTTGACCGCGCGCACGTACCAGGAACTGCTGGACCGGGCACGCACCTCGCTGACGGCCGGCCGCTCGGCCGTGCTGGACGCGACCTTCCTCGACCCGACCTGGCGGGAGGCAGCCCGCGACATGGCCGCGGAGCTGGGCGTCGACCTGCTCCTCATCGAATGCCAGGCGCCGCCCGCCGTGGTGGAGGAGCGCCTCGCGCGGCGCAGTGGCCTGATGGCCGACCCGAGCGAGGCCGACTGGGCGGTCTACCAGGAGCAGCGCCGGCGGTACGGCGACGTACTCGCCCCGCTGGAAAACGTTCCGCAGCTCACGCTCGACACCAACCGCCCGTCGGCGCAGGTGCTCGACGACATCCTCACCCACATCTCGCTCCGCCCGCGGCTGTGATCCCCACGGCGTGCGAGCACCTGCGTTGCGGTCATCCTGCGCGGAGCCGCCCGCCGCTGTGCGGCGAGCAGCGTGACAAGGGCTGCGTCAGGTGAAATCGCCCACCAGCGCCCTCAGGCGCCGCGGGGGGCAGCTTGCTCGGCGAGGAGTGGCGGCTCGGCGAGCTTGATGTAGCGACGGACGCTCATGCGGTTGCGGGAGTCGTCGGCCAGGCCGAGCAGACGCAGCAGTTCCGCCTCGTCGGCCCCCTCACGGGCACGGTTGACCGCGAAGGTGTCGCGAAGTGTCTGCGGTGTCACGTGCCGCTGAATCCCGGCCGCCTGCGCGACTCGCTCCACCAGCTTGTTGAGCGACTGCGGCAGGATCGGGATCAGGTAGTCCAGCGGCCCGTGCTCTTCGACGAGCCGGCGGTAGATCGCCGTAAGGGGAGCGCCAGCGGCCAGCTTGCGCTCGCGCCCCCGGTGGCGGGGGTTCTCGTAGAACACGTAGACAACCGGCTGCTCGGGGTCGGAGAGATCGACATGGTCGGCGCGCAACTGCAGCACCTCGCCGCGTGAGAGCCCGAGGCACAGCATCAACCAGACGGCCGCGTGCGCGCGGGGCCCATCGGCCTCCGCGGCCGCGAGGATCCGCTCCTGCTCCTCTCGGAAGAGGGGTCGCGGCGTCTTCAGTGGAATGTGCTCCGGGTAGAACGACTCCGTCGGGTCGTGCTCCAGCACCTGCGCCTTGTCGATGAGGAACTTGAAGAGGCCCGAGACGGATGTGAGCCGGCGCTTCCGCGTTGAGCGCGTCTGGCTGTCATCGAGGAAGAGCGCGATGTCGCGCGGGCGAATCTCGCCGATCGGCTTCGAGCCGATCAGCATCTCGAACACCGCCAGGTCGTAGCTGTACGAGTTGACCGTGTTGCGCGGGTGGCCGGACTGCTCCAGGTAGCGACGGTACCAGTAGCGCGCGATCTCCAGGCTGGACTCCGGCGTGAGGTCAGGGACGAGCGCGACATGCCCACGGAGCCGCCCGTCGGTACCCAATTCGAACAACGGCGGCTGAAGCGGGCAGCGGGGTGCCTGCGTTGGGGGTGGTGCATCCGAACGCGACATGCGGCATCCCTTCGCCGTACGCGAACGTCGCTGGTAGGCTAACCGGGACGCAATCGAATGTCAAGTCAGGCAGGGGCCGCGCCGTTGCTAGCAGGATCCCACGTGGTGCATCCGGTACCGCTTGGCTTGGTGCATCGCCGCATCGGCGCGGGCAATCAGCTCGCTGGCGCACGTGCCATCCTGGGGGAACGCCGCCAGTCCCCAGGAGACGGTGGGGAGCATCTCGGACTTGCCGGCTTCCGCGATCGCCTGGTCGATCTCCTGCAGGCGGGACTGTAGCGCCCAGGGGGCGATCCCGGGGACGATCAGCGCGAACTCGTCGCCGCCGAAGCGCGCCACCGCGTCGCCGGGCCGAACGTGGGCCGCCAGGATCCCGGCCAGGGTGCGGATGGCCTCGTTGCCCCGCTGATACCCTGCCGCGTCGTTCAGCGCCTTCATCCCGTCGGCATCCAGGATCGCGATGGCAAGCCGGCTGCCGGTCTGCCGTGCCCGCTCCAACTCCTGCTCAAGCCGCTCGTAGAAGGCGCGGTAGTTGAGCAGCCCGGTCATCGGGTCGAGGTCGGCCTGACGCTTGAGCTGATCGTGGAGGTGGGCCACCTCCATGGCCTGCGCCACATAGGTGGCGATCATCTCCAGCACGTGCTGATCGGTCAGCGAGAAGGCGGCGACGTGCGGGCTCTCCAGATTGAGGACACCGATGCAGCGCCCATCGATCAAGAGCGGCACCGCCAGCTCCGAGCGCATCGGGTGGGAACCGCGCATGACGTAGCGCGAATCCTGACTGGTGTCGGGGACGTTCTGTGAGACCCCATGGCGGGCCACCCACCCGGCAATGCCGCGATTCTCTTCGAGGATGTAGGTGCCGGAGAGGACGGGCAGGTGCGGGTACTCGCCGTCAGGCGTGACGAGCATCAGGTAGCCCTGATCCGGGTTGCATAGCAAGATGTCGCAGACCGAGTCGGGGAATTCGGACTCCAACACGGAGACCAGGCGGCGCAGGAAGCGGTCGATATCCAGCAGCGCGCTGACCTCGGCGCTGATGCGCTGGAGCAGCCCGAGGGCGCGGGCCTCGGCGCCTGCGGCCCGTGGCATCGGCAGGGCGCCGGCCGGCGGCGGATCATCCCGGATCGGCTCGAGCATACCCGCCTCCAGGGCGGCGAACAGAGCATCCACGACTTGTGGGGCGAAGTGGCTCCCCCGGCAGCGCCGCACCTCCGCGATGACGTCCTCCCAGCTCATCGCGACGCGGTACGGGCGATTGGACAGCATCGTCTCGATCGCATCGGCCAGGCCCACGATCGCCGCGCCGAGGGGGATCTCATCCCCGGCGAGCCCGTCCGGGTAGCCGCGTCCGTCGTACCGCTCGTGGTGGTGCCGGATGATCGGGACGATGGGGGCGAGCGCCGGGTTGTCAGCCAGGATGCGCGCGCCCAGATCCGGGTGCCGCCGGATCATCGTCCACTCGTCGGCGTCGAGCTTGCCCGGCTTCTGCAAGACCCGATCCGGAATGCCGATCTTGCCCACGTCGTGCAGCAACCCGGCCAACTCGATGACCTCCACCTCGGACGGCGGGAGCCCCATGGCCTGGGCGATCTGCCGGCTGTAGGCGGCGACGCGCCGGGAATGATTGTGGGTGTACGGATCCTTCGCGTCGACAGCGGCCGCCAGTGACGCGACCGAGGCCCGGTAGAGATCGCGCGTGCGGTCGGCCAGAAGCGCCCGCTCGAGGGCAACCGCCACCTGATGCGCGAGGAGCCGCAGCAGCGCCGTATCCAACTCCCCGGGGGTGCGTGGCTCCGGGTGGAACAGCGCGAGGGTTCCCAGCAAATCGTCCTGCTCCCCGATGAGCGGGACGGACCAGACGGTGTGGAGCATGGGGAACTGCGCCGCCAGCTCGGCGGCACGGGGCCAGCGCGGATCGGCTGCCAGATTGGTCGCCACCACCAGATCCCGCTCGAGAGCTGCCGTGCCGCAGGGCGTCGTGCCGAGCGAGATGTGCTTGATCGCTTCCGCAACGCCCTCCGGCAAGCCGACGCTGGCCGTCAGCGTCAGCAAATGGCGGGAGCGATCGAAGAGATAGAGCATCGCACCGCCCAGCCGAATCACCGCGGCGATCGCCTCGACCGCCACCTCGGCGATCGCCTCCGGCGTCGGTGCGCTGTTCAGCCGCTGTGCCAGGCTATGCACGCTCGTCAGGATCGCGCGCTGGCGGTCGGCGGCCTTCAGCAGGCGCTCCTGCTCGATCGCGAGCGCCGCATCCTCCGCGAAGGACTCGGCCACCACAACCTGATCCGCCGTGAACGGCTCGCCGATGGCGCGATACAGGCACAGCACCCCGCGCAGCTCATCCCCGGCGCTGATCGGGAGCATCAAGCACCATGGGTAGCGCCCGGCGCCGCTGGAGTCGGGACCCACCCAGCGGGCACACCGCATCGCCGGATCATCCCACTCCGCGGGTAACGGCGGGGGAATCAGATCGTCGTGCCCATTCCCGGCGATGATGCGGGGGTCGGCATGGTGCTCCTCCCATTCCGACCTGTGGACGACGACGGCCGCGGCATCACTCTCCGTCGCCGCGGCCAGCTCGTGCAACGCCCCAGTCAACAGGGACTCCAACGACTCCCCGGCGAGGAGCCCGCGGACGAACGTGGCCAACACATGTGCCCTACACGCGCCGTTCAGGGCGGCGCCGTTGCCCCCTGCTACCTGCACGCACGCGTGTGCGACTTGCTCCCGCACGTTGCTTCGCTCCATCTCTAGATACCCTGAGGGGAGTATCGGCACAGACACGCACACGCGACAGGGGCGATAGGTCACGGACTATTGGGTACCCGCGTCCTGATTTCCGCGTACGAACGATGTTGCGCGACGAGCGCGGCGCCATCCCCGCCTCTTGCACGCGCGCCGAAGGCCCGGTTACCATGCAGGGCCACACGCTACGTCTGTGTTCGGGGAGACAGCGAGGCGCGAGTGGACCGGAACTACGCGCGGTACAGCTTCTGGCTTGCGACTGCGGGAGACGACCTCACCCCGCGGCCGCCGTTGGACGGCTCGATTGAGGTCGATGTGGCCATCCTGGGCGCCGGGTTCAGCGGGCTCTGGACCGCCTACTACCTGCTCCGCCGGCAGCCGTCGCTGCGTGTCGCGCTGATCGAGGCCGAGATCGCCGGCTACGGCGCCTCCGGGCGTAACGGCGGCTGGTGCAGCGCGAGCTTCCCGTACTCGGTGACCAAGCTCGCCCGGCGGTACGGTCGCGAAGGGGCGCTGGCACTGGTGCGAGCGATGCGCGACACCGTCGACGAGGTGGGGCGGGTCGCGCAGGCCGAAGGGCTGGAGATCGACTACATCAAGAGCGGCACGCTGCTCCTGGCCCGCGGCGACCACCAACTCCCTTCACTGGAGGCGTCGTTCCGCACAGCGCAGGATCTCGGGATCGCCGACGATTATGTGTGGCTCGACGCGCGCCAGGCCGCGGAGCGGATCCGCGTGACCAATGTCCGCGCGGCGTACTACAACCCGCACTGTGCCACGATCCACCCCGGCAAGCTGGTGCGCGGGCTGGCGCGGGTGGTCGAGCGCATGGGCGCGACCATCTACGAGCAGACGCGGGTCACCGCCTTCGAGCCACGCCAGGCGGGCGTGCCCGGCAGCCGGCCGCGATTGATCACGACACGGGGCGATGTTCGCGCCGAGGTAGTCGTGCTGTGCGGGGAGGCGTACCTCTCCCGGCTGCCCGGTCTGCGCCGCCAGGTGCTGCCGGTGTACACCCAGATCGCGATCACCGAGCCGCTGAGCGAGGATCTGTGGGCCGAGATCGGCTGGGCGAGACGCGAAACCATCGCGTCGATGCGGCTGGGCGTGGACTACCTGCAGCGCACCGCCGACGGCCGCATCGCCTTCGGGGAGCGCGGCTCCCCCTACCGCTTCGGCTCGCGTATCAGCGACGAGGCCGACGTCTACGAGCCGGCCCGCGCCGCCCTCGAGCGCATGACGCTGGAGTGGTTCCCGATGCTGCGCGGCGTGCGCTTCACTCACCACTGGGGCGGGCCGATCGGGATGCCGCGCGACCGGATGCCGACGATCGACTACAACCGCCCCACCGGCATCGCCACCGCCCGCGGCTACACCGGTCTCGGTGTTGGAACCTCCAACCTGGCAGGGCGGATCCTCGCCGCGCTGATCTGCGACGACGACTCTCCGCTGCGCCGCTTGCCGATCGTGGGGCACCGCTCGCCCAACTGGGAACCGGAGCCGCTGCGCTGGATCGGCACGCGCTACGTGCAGCGCACTCTGCTCAAACGGGACGAGGAGATGGAGCGCACCGGCGTCCCGCCCCGGCGACGCGCGCTCGCCGAGCGACTCTGGCAGCGCTCCTAGCCTGATACCCCTTTTCGGCGCCCTGGACGAACAATCGTTCTCATCCTGTCCTCATGGACAGGTGACAATCGCCCATGTGTACGTATACTTAGAACAGATGATCGCATTGCGACCAGACAGCGGTGGCTCACCGCCGGAATGGCATCCGAGAGGGGGTCTCGATGGCAACGATCCAGCCCATTCTCCACGTCCCGGACGTCGACGCGACGATCCGGTTCTACCGCGACGTCCTGGACTTCACGGTGGACTTCGTCCTCCCTGACGAGACTGGGCGGACTATTCATGCGGAGCTGAACTGGCGCGGTGCGGACATCATGCTGGCGCCCACCGACGCGCTGTCACCAGTGGCACGCTCGCTCCTCGGTGCCGGGGTCATTCTGTACCTGACCGACCCCGAGGGAGACATCGATGCCTATTACGAGCGCGTCCGCGAGCGTGGCGCGCAGATCGTGGACCCGATCGCGACCCAGGAGTGGGGCCATCGGACCTTCACCGTCAGCGATCCCGACGGTTACCGACTGATGTTCGCCGCACCGGTCCAGGAACCGAGCCCGGGCGTGGTGGCGGACTAGCGCGGCGCACCGGCACAGCGACCGCCCGGATCGGCGCCAGGCGCCTACCGGGCAACCGGACACAGTGACGACCCGACGCTCGCCTCACCCCGGAGGGAGCCACAGGATGATACCCCTCGACCCCTGGACCGCCGGTCGCCTGGTGGGCGACCGGCATGCGGAGCGGGTTCAGCGCGCGGAGCATGCGCGCGTGCTCCGCGCAGCTACCACCGGCCGGGAGCCGGCCGGCTCTGCCCGACGCTTCATCGGCGGCCTGCTCATCCAGGTCGGCGTCTGGGTCGCCGGGATGCCGCTCAACCCGGACGCGGCTGCCGCGCGCGACCGGACACTCCCTGCGAAGACGTGAACGGTGCCGGCGACTCCGGGCCTTCCCCCGGGGTCGCCCACACGGCGGCCCGCACGGATCACCGGTGTTCGTCCCGGCACCACCCGGGACCGTTCGCGGGGTGAGAGCGTGCGTCCCTCACCCCGCCGCGACCACCCCGCGCTCGAACCGGGCATGAGAGAACAGCGCGATATCGTGCGCCGTCCTGCCCTCAAGCGCCAGGTCGGCCAGCACTTCGCCGACGACGCTGGCGGCCTTGAAGCCGTGGCCGGAGAAACCGCAGGCGAACACCACCTGGGGATGCTCCGGGTGCCGATCGATCACCCAGTGCCGATCAGGCGTCATCGTGTACATGCAGGTCAACGTCTGCATCACCGCGCCGCCCGCGCCCGGCAGGTAGTCGTTCAGCCGCTCGCGCAGCTCCGCGACCTCCTCCGGGTCGATCTCACGGCGGATGGTCTCCGGCGTCGTCGATTCGCCGACATCATGCCGGCCGAACTTGACCCCGTGCCCCGGCAGCGCGGTGAAGGCGGCGTAAAAGCCCTCGGGGACCTCCCACATCGCCCAGGGACACCGGCCGAGCCCGAAGCGCTCCTCGTCGTCCGGCTCGAAGTGGGCGTGGACGATCCGCCACACCTCCAGCGGCACCCCGAGGTCCGACAGGAGCGACCCGGCCCACGGCCCGGCCGTGACCACCAGCCGCCCGGCGCGGTACGTCCCAAGCTCCGTCTCCACCCGCACGCCGTCGCCCTCGGCCGCCCAGCGCCGCACCGGTTCGCCGTAATGCAGCTCCGCACCGTGGCCGCGTGCCAGATCGAGGTGCGCCACGACGCACGCCTCCGGGTCCATCAGCCCGGCGCCCGGCTCGTAGACCGCCATCTGCCCCTCGCGCAGCCGGTAAGCAGGGAAGCGCCGGTTCACCTCGGCTGCATCCAGGTACTCGTGCGGCACCCCGTGCGCCCGCGCGCTGGCAAGCGTCCCACTCACCAGTTCCGTGTCAGGCGCGCCGAAACAGAGTCCACCGGTCACGGTGAGCAGCGTCCGCCCCGACGCCTCCTCCAGCTCCCGCCACAGCGCCATCGCCCGTCGCACCAGCGGCACGTACTCTGGCGCCTCGTAGTACGCCTCCCGGTAGATTCGCGTCTTTCCGTGCGACGACCCGAACGGGTGCGGCGGCGTATGCGCATCCAGCCCCAGCACCCGCGCGCCGCGAGACGCCAGATGGTACGCCGCGGCGCTCCCCATCGCGCCCAGCCCCAGCACGATCACGTCGTAGGCCCCAGATTGCCGACTTTCCATCGCCGTCCGCCCTCCGGCTCCGGTTCCCTGAGCATCGTCCTATCGTCACCGTTAATCGCCACGGTGTCGACATTGTACTCCCGCCACACGGCCCCACCGCCCGAGCCGGGGGATCGGCCTCGTGCAGGACCAAGGCGGCAGTCGGTCTCAGCCCCTGATGGCACAGTGGTCCACATCCGAGCACGTGCCCGGGGGTTATGGCGTAAGACCAATCTTGGATGGGTGTACGTGGCAGGCATGTGCCCGGGGGCTCATGGAGTTTGACGAATTGCCGTGGTACATGTACCGGTCCGTCGTCTCGTCCTTGTCATCCTGAGCGGAGCCGGCCGGCGCGGGAGCGCCGGGCAGCGCAGCGAAGGATCTCGCATCGGAGCGGCCATGCAGCGAAGGATGACACACGGGAAGCCGTGGGCGGCTGGCGGGTAGACACGACTAATTCGTCAAACTTCATAACCCCCGGGCACGCGCCGGTAGCTGCACGCCGTATCGCCTGGGTGTCAGTCCTGGTCTGCCCCAGCCGGCTTGAGCCGGCTTTCGTTGTGAGCCCGGCGGCTTTAGCCCCGGGCACGGGCCACGGCGTGGGATCCGTCGCGCCACCCACCCCCAGGCCCGAGCCAACCGCCACGCGACCGCGTCGGCGAGGAAGGACTCCGCCATCTCGCGTTTGAGGGCGATTGAGTATGCGGTCACAGCCGTGTCAGGATCGCCGCCTACGCCGCTGCCTCGGTGGGCGGCGGGGCGATTTGCGTGCGGTACAGCTCCGCGTACCGGCCGCCGGCCGCCAGCAACTCGTCGTGGCGGCCACGCTCCACGATCCGGCCGCCCTCGACGACGAGGATCAGATCGGCGGCCCGCACGGTCGACAGCCGGTGGGCGATCACCACCACCGTGCGGCCCGCCAGCGCGTCGGTCAGCGCCTCGGAGACCGCCGCTTCGGAGGTGGAGTCCAGGTGCGCGGTCGCTTCGTCGAGGATCACCACCCGCGGGTCGGCGAGCAGCAGCCGCGCGATGGTCAGCCGCTGGCGCTCGCCGCCCGACAGCCGGTAGCCACGCTCGCCGACGACCGTGTCCAGCCCGTCGGGAAGGGACGCGACGACATCCGCGAGCCGCGCCCGGCGCAGCGCGTCCCACAGTTCCTCGTCCGTGGCGTCGGGGCAAGCAAGGCGAAGGTTCCCCCGGACCGTGTCGTGGAACAGGTGACCGTCCTGGGTCACCATGCCCACCGTCTCGCGGATCGACACGGCCGACAAATCGCGCACGTCGATCCCGGACAACCGCACCGCGCCGCTGTCGACGTCGTAGAGCCGAGGGATCAACTGCGCGATGGTCGACTTCCCCGCGCCGGATGACCCAACCAGGGCAACCATCCGGCCCGGCTCGGCGCGGAACGACACGCCGTGGAGCACCTCGATCCCGCCGCGCGTGTCGAGCTCGGCGACGTCCTCTAACGACGCGAGCGATACCTTGTCCGCCGATGGGTAGCTGAAGTGCACGTCGTCGAACTCGACGGAGACGGGGCCGTCGGGCACGCGGCGCGCATCCGGCTTCTCCTTGATGAGCGGCTCCAGGTCCAGCACCTCGAAGACGCGCTCGAAGCTCACCAGCGCCCCCATGACCTCCACGCGCGCCCCGGCCAGGGCGGTGAGCGGCGCGTAGAGCCGGGTGAGCAGCAGGGCCAGCGACACCACGGCCCCGGCTTCCAACTGCCCGCGGAGCGCATAGAAGCCGCCAAGCCCGTACACGAGCGCCAGTGCCAGCGACGAAACCAGCGTCAGCGCGGTGATGAAGACCCACTGCAGCATCGCCGACCGGACGCCGATGTCGCGCACCCGGCGGGCGCGGGCCGCGAACTCGCGCGATTCCTCCTCAGGCCGGCCGTACAGCTTCACCAGCGTGGCCCCGGGCGCGGAGAAGCGCTCCGTCATCTGCTCCAGCATCGCCGCGTTGTGGTTCGCCGCCTCACGCCGGAACTGCGCCAGCCGCACGCCCATGCGCCGCGCCGGGAGCACGAACAGCGGGAGCAACAGTAAGGCCAGCAGGGTGATTTGCCACGAGATCTCCACCATCACCGCGAGCGTGAGCGCCAGCATCACCACGTTGCTGACCACGCCGGAGAGCGTGTCGCTGAACGCGCGCTGGGCGCCGATCACGTCGTTGTTCAACCGGCTGACCAGCGCACCGGTCCGGGTCCGGGTGAAGAAGGCGATCGGCATACGCTGCACGTGGTCGAACACCGCGGTGCGGAGGTCGAGGATCAACCCCTCGCCGATCCGCGCGGACAGCCAGCGGTTCAGGATCCCGATCCCGGCCTCGGCGACCGCAATGGCAGCGATGAGGCTTGCCAGCAGCACGACCCGGCGCGCCGATGCTCCCGCGATGATGGCGTCGACGACGCGCCCGGCGAGGATCGGCGTCGCGACTGCCAGGATCGCGAGGACCACGCTCAGTGCCAGGAACACCACCAGTTGTCCCCGGTGGGGCCGGGCGAACGCGGCGATCCGTCGCAGGGTGGCACGGGAGAACGGACGCCGGTCCTGCTCCGCTCGCAGCACTTTGAACAGTGAATCCCAGGCGATGGCTTCCATGTCGGGGGCTCCTCGTGCGTAGTGGGCGACTGCGGATCCAGCTCAGACAACCCGCGCTGCGAATGGCACCAGCCGTGCCCCCGCTGGCGGGGACACGCACGCCTTACCACCTCAACATTGGTTGAGGTCAAGCCATTCCGGGTCCGAGGAAGGATCGGGGCACCCGTTCAGGTTACCAGCAGCCAGAGGGCGACACCGACGCCGTAGATCAGCACCACGGCCCGCAGGCGGCTCGGGCTGAGCCGCCGGGCGACGCGCACGCCGAGGTACCCGCCGGTCCAACTGGCGACGGCCATCAGCGCCGCCACCGGCCAGACGACCGGGCCGAACAGGGCAAAGTAGAGCGCGGACACCCCGTTGATCACCACGCTGAGCAGGCCCTTCAGCGCGTTCAGCCGCTGGAGGTTGTCCCGCAGGAAGATGCCGAGAAAGGCCAAAATGAGGATCCCCAGCCCGGCGGTGAAGTAGGCGCCGTAGATGGAGGCGAGCAACTGCGCGCCGATTACCCCCGCGGAGCGCTCGCCGCTCGCGTCGCCCTGGCGGCGGAGCACCCATTGGGCCAGCCGCTCCTGCACCGCCAGGAGCGCACAGGCGAAGAGGATCAGAAACGGCACGATCTGGTCGAAGAGCCGGGCGGGGCTCGCCAGCAGGAGCACCGAGCCGATCAACGACCCGACCACCGAGGTGATCCCGAGCAGGACGATGCGGTCCCGCTGGCCCTCCAGCTCACGACGGTAGGCCAACGACCCTCCGATGGTGCCGGGCCAGACGGCGACGGTATTGGTCACGTTCGCGGTGATGCTCGGGTAGCCGACCGCCAGCAGCGCCGGGAAGGAGATCAGCGACCCGCCACCGGCGACGGCGTTGATCCCCCCGGCGATGAAGCCGGCGCTGCCCAGCAACACCGCCTCCGCCAGCGTCACCATGTGGCGACCACGCTCATCTCACCCCCGCCTCACCAACCCGTGCCCGACGCACCCGCCCAGGACGCGGGACGCCCCGGCATTGTCCACCGCGGACCGCTGCCTGTCCAGGCTCGCGCCGCGCGGCGCCACGTGGCGGAAGGGGCGTACGTACTGGGTTTTCGGGGAGAGCCGCGGTGTCCCTTTACTTGACCCCTTACGGCGTCCGGTGTAGGATACTGATGATTACGGGCGCCCCGCCGGTTCCGAGAGGCACAGGCCATCATGAAAGTATCGACGCGTGGCGAATACGGAATGCGGGCGATGGTGTCGCTAGCCCGGATGTATGGCCAGGGGCCGGTGCCGCTGGCTGCCATCGCATCGGATTCCGCCGTACCGGCAGCATATCTGGAACAGTTGATGGGGCCGCTTCGCCGGGCGGGCCTCGTGACGAGCACGCGCGGTGCACATGGCGGCTATGAACTGGCGCGTCCGCCTGCCGAAGTCCGCGTCGGCGAGGTCTACCGGGTCATGGAAGGTCCCATCGCCCCCATGGCGTGCGTCAGCGAGGACAGCGACGAGGACCTCTGCCCCATCATCGACGGCTGCGCGACCCGCGCGGTCTGGATCAAGGTCCGCGACAGCATCGCCGCCGCGCTCGACTCGACGACCCTGGCCGACCTGCTGGATCAGCACGCCGCGGCGGCACGCTGACGCCCATGACCGGCGGGCTGTCGATGGCGCCTACACCCACTCAACTCCCTGCATGCTTGCAACACATCACTTAGAGGAGGGGTCCGTGAACCAGACGGACATCTATCTCGATCACGCTGCAACCACGCCGCTGGACCCTGCGGTCCTGGAGGCCATGATGCCGTATCTCACCACGCGGTTCGGCAACCCCTCCAGCATCTACGCCGCTGGCCGGGACGCCCGCGCCGGCCTCGATTGGGCACGGGCCAACATCGCCAAGATCCTCAACTGCCAGGCGCGCGAGATCGTGTTCACCAGCGGCGCGACCGAGGCGGACAACCTCGCCGTCAAGGGTGTCGCCTGGAAGCACCGGCTCCAGCACCCGGATCGCCCCGGCCACATCGTCACCACCGCGTTCGAGCACCACGCCGTGCTCCACAGCGTCGAGTATCTGGAGAAGTTCGGATTTGAGGCAACCTACGTCCGCCCCGGGCCGGACGGCATCGTCCGGGTCGAGGACATCGCCGATGCGATCCGCGACGACACCATCCTGATCTCGGTCATGTACGCCAACAACGAGATCGGGACCATCCAGCCGATCGCGGAGATCGGGAAGCTAGCTCGCGAGCGCGGCATCCCATTCCACACCGACGCTGTGCAGGCTGCCGGCTGGCTGCCGCTCGACGTCCAGGCGCTCAATGTGGATCTGCTCTCGCTGTCGGCCCACAAGTTCTACGGACCGAAGGGCGTCGGCGTCCTCTACGTCCGCCGCCAGACGCCGATCCTCTGGCAGCAGAGCGGCGGCGCGCAGGAGAACAACCACCGCGCCGGGACCGAGAACGTGGCCGGGATCTACGGCATGGCGGTAGCCCTCCAGCGCGCCGTGCAGGAGCAAGAGGCGCGCACGGCCCACGTCCAGGCCCTGCGGGACCGCCTGATCGACGCGTTGCTCACCCGCATCCCCGGAACCCGGCTCAACGGGGACCGGGAGCGGCGCCTGCCCAACAACGTCAACATCTCCTTCGAGGGCGTCGAGGGCGAGACCGTGCTCCTCAACCTCGACATGCACGGCATTGCCGCCTCCAGCGGCTCGGCCTGCACCACCGGCTCGACCGAGCCGAGCCACGTGCTCACCGCGATTGGCTTGTCCCCGGCGCTCGCCACCAGTAGCATCCGGCTCACCCTCGGCAAGGACAACACCGCCGAGGAGATCGACCGCACCGTCGAGGTGCTCGCCGATACGGTCGCCCGCCTGCGCAAGATGGCCGTCGTTTCGGCCGACTGAGCCGCCCGCGGCTCGCCGGAGCGCCCGCATCGTGCCGGCTCGCGCATGGGATGCACCTAGAACCGGCACGATGCGGGCGCTTTGTGCGGTGTTCACGCTCGGCCCGTGCCCGGGGCTAAAGCCACCGGGCCACAACGAAAGCCGGCTGAAGCCGGCTGAGGTCGGTGATCCGACCGGGTAGTAGGAGGATCCCGCCGCACGGCTTGTGCCCGGGGCTGAAGCCGCCGGGCACAAGCCGTGCGCGCTACTCCATGGAATAGGTCTTACTCCACAAGTCCGGAGCACGCACCGATCGCGTATACCCATCGCTTTCGCCAAGTGCCCTGCCCCCGGCACGTGCCGACCGCCGACACCTCTATAATGCGTCAAACACGATCGGCGCCCGCGCGAGAGGACGCGCATGTACCAGCGAGACTACCTACTCCGCTTGATCGCCCAGATGACCGAAGTCCTCGCCGTGGTGCTGGGGCTGCGGCGGCGCGGGGAGCCGGAGCAGGCGCAGGCGCTCATCGATCAGACCATGGGACGCCTCGTCGGACTCCAGCTCGCTGACGCCGACGCGCTGGACGCTGAGCAGATCGCCAGCCTCCTCCGCGTCGTCAAGGCCGATCACCCCGGCCCGCCCACGGTTGCCGAACAACTGATCGTGATCGCGACCCTCCTGCATGAGTCCGCGGACTTGCGGACGCCCGACTGGACGCTCGAGCGGGAGTACGCCCGCCGCGTCAAGGCACTCATGCTCTTCCTGATCGCGCTCCGCGACGAGGAGCCGGATTCGGACCGGGCGATCGAGGGGGTCGATACAGTGCTGCGTGCGCTGGACGGCTACGAGTTGCCCGTGCGGGTGCGCGACGAATTGTGGCAGCACTTCGCGCGGCGCGGGCAGTACGCCCGGGCCGAGGACTGGTTGTTCACGCTGGTCGATGACCCGGAGGCGCCGGACGATCTCCTCGACCGCGGTGTGGCCTTCTATGTGCGACTATGTGAGCGAAGTGACGCAGACCTGGAGGCCGGAAATCTTCCCCGCGACGAGGTCGAAGCCGGCCTGGCCGAGTTGCGAGCCATCGCGGCCCGGGCCACGCCCGGCGATGACGAGGCAAAAGGAGGTGACGCATGAGCCCAAACCGGCTGGAGGGGAAGGTCGCGATCGTGACCGGTGCCGCGAAGGGCATCGGCAAGGGGATCGCGCGCATCCTGGCGGCGGAGGGTGCCCGCGTCGTCATCGCGGACGTCGATGAGCCACGAGGGCTGGCGACGGCGGAAGAGCTTCGGCAGGCCGGGCACGAGGCCGACTTCGTCCGCACCGACGTCACGAAACGGTCGGACGCCGAGTCCATGGCGAGCTTCGCGGTGAGCCGATTCGGCGGGCTCCACATCCTCTGCGCCAACGCCGGGGTCTTCCCGTCGGCACGGATCGAAGACATGACCGAGGCCGACTGGGATCTGGTGCACAACATCAACCTCAAGGGCACCTTCTTCACCGTCCAGGCCTGCCTGCCCCACATGCGGCAGCAGCGCTACGGGAAGATCGTCGTCACGTCGTCGATCACCGGGCCGGTTACCGGATTCCCCGGCTGGGCTCACTACGGCGCCAGCAAAGCGGGTCAGATGGGGTTCATTCGGACGCTGGCCATCGAGGTCGCGCGCGACAACATCACCGTCAACGCCGTGCAGCCCGGCAATATCCTCACTGAGGGGATGGCCGATGTCGGGGAGGAGTACATTCGCCAGGCCGAGGCCGTCATCCCGATGGGGCGGCTGGGCACTCCGGAGGATGTCGCGTACGCCGTGCTCTTCCTGGCCAGCGACGAGTCGAACTACATCACCGGCCATGCGATCGTCGTGGATGGCGGCCAGATCCTGCCGGAGTCGCCACTGGCGCTCGCCTGACATGAAGTTTGACGAATTAATCTCGCCTACTCGCCTACTCGCCTACCCGCTACCCGCTCACGCGCGGCTGTCATCCTGAGCGGAGCCGGCCGGCGCGGGAGCGGCGGGCGGCGGAGCGAAGGATCTCGCGTCGGATCGGTCGCGCACCTGAGATCCTTCGCTGCGCCGAGGGTGGCTGGCCGCCGCCCCCGGCGCAGCGAAGGATGACACGCGGAGAGTCGCGGGCGGCTGGCGGGTATGCACGGTTAATTCGTCAAACTCTATACAAGTGCGTGTATCGCACGGCGCCTCACCTGGGCTCTTTCGGCGAGCTTACCCCTCGTCCTCCGGCCCTGGCAGGCCGCCGGGCGGTGGTGGCAGCTCGTCGAGGCTACCGAGGCCGAAGAAGCGCAGGAACTCGGTGGTCGTGCCGTACTGGATCGGGTTGCCCGGCGCCGTCAGCCGGCCGACCGGCTCGATCAGCCCGCGCGCCAGCAGCGTCTGGAGCACGCCGCTGGAATCGACGCCACGGATGGTATCGATCTCGCCGCGCGTGATGGGCTGACGGTAGGCCACGATCGCCAGCGTCTCCAGCGCCGCCTGCGACAGGCGCACCGTGCGCTCCAGGCCGAGGAAGCGCTGCACCTGCCGCGCATAGCGCGGCGACGAGACGACCTGCACCTGATCCTCGCCGCACCACTGCACCATCAGCCCGACCGCGTCCAGGCGCGCGGCCAGCTCCTCGAGCGCAGCCCGCGCTTCGGCCGGGGTGCACCCGATGTGCTGGGCCAGCACCGCCACCGGCACCGGATCGCTCGCCACGAAGAGGAGCGCGCCAAGCGCGGCGGCCCGCTCCTCTTCCGCGACCTGTTCGAGCGGCAACTGGAGCGCTGGAATCGGGGAATCAGTCATCGGCGGCCTCCGCCGCGCTGTCGAGCCGCCACACCTCGATCTCGCCGAAAAGGGTGGCCTGGGTCGCGTCGACGACCCGCTGGCGCAGCAGCGACAGCAGCGCGATGAAGCCCACCAGATACTCTCCCCGGCTCGGGGAGTCGCCGAGCAGCGCGCTGAACCGGCTTCGGTCACGGAGGCGGGACAGGAGGCGGCTCGTCATCTGGGCCAATGTGATGATCGGCGTCGGGCGGTACGGTCGTGGCGCGGGGCGCCCTCGCCCGAGGCAGCGACGCAGCGCACGGAGCAACAAGGGCAGAGGCACCGGCGCCAGGTGCTCGGTCACCGGCAGACCCTCCAGCCGTGCCGGCGGGCGCGCGAAGGCACGCAGTCCGCTCCGCTCCCGCGCCTGCAAATGTTCCGCCGCCGCCTTCACGGCCTGGTAGGCCTGGAGCTGGCGCGTCAGATCGTCCGGCTCCGGCTCCTCGATTTCCTGCGGCGGCGCCGGGAGGAGCGAACGGGACTTCAGCGCTAGCAGCCGCGACGCCACGGCCGTGAACTCCGCGAGCAGCTCCGGCGGGGTATTCGACAGCGCCGCGACGTAGGCGAGGAACTGGTCGGTTACCGCCACCAGCGACACGTCAGTGATGTCGAGCTGGTTCCGCTCGATCAGGCGCAGCAAGACATCCAGCGGCCCCTCGAACGTGGGCAGCCGGAGCTGGCAGTCGGAAAGTCGTAAGGGTGGCGCGACCGTCACCCCCTACCATCCCATCCCTTCATCCGCCGCCTGGAGCAACCGAAGGTCCGGATCCTCCGCGGCCCTGTCGTGGTGGTGCGCGATGAGCCAGCACACCCGCTCGCTGCAGCCGGCCTGTCGCGCCTGCTCCGCCCCCAGGCGCGCGTGCTCCCGGGCAAGGTACAGCCCGTGCCGCCAGCGGTCACGGTCCGGGCGCGCCAGTGCCGTGAGCAGCCCGGGTGCGAAGCGCCCCAGCAGCACGGAGACGACGCGTTGCGACACGCCCGTGCGCGCCCGCCCGTCAGCCTTGCCCACGTCGTGCAACAGCGCCGCCAGCAAGACATCGCGATCCCGGCAGCCCTCAGCCACCAGCCGCCGGTGGACCTCCAGCAGGTGTGCGCGATCGGCGCGGCTCAGGCGCGCCAGAAGCGCCCACTGCTCCGGGGTGACGAGTCGCCGCAACTCCCGATCCACCGCCCCGCGGCGCGGGCGGATATAGGCGAAAAACTGCACGACCCGCTGGGCCGGTCGCGCCGCACCGGTCCGGAGCGGTCCACGACCGAGATCCATCCGACGCATGGCTACAGCGGCACAGGGCCGGCGATCAGCGACGTGAGGAGCCCGTAGACGGGCGCGTACATCGACACGAGGATCGGCTGCCCGATGCGCCCGATCATGATCAGCCCGAGCAGGATCAGGACGCCGTACCGCTCCAGCGGCGCCAGGTATGGGTACCAGAAGTCGGGCAAGATCCCGGTCAGGATCTTGTGACCGTCGAGCGGCGGGATCGGGATCAGGTTGAACGACGCCAGCAGGATGTTGACGAAGACCATCCGGTTCAGGAAGACCTCGGCCGCGTACGGCAGATCCGCCTGTCCGAAGCGGAGCGGAATGACGAACAGCGTCGCCAGCACGACATTTGACGCCGGCCCGGCCAGGGCCGTCAGTGCCACGCCCCGCTGCCGGCCGCGCAGGCGCGCGGGGTTGATCGGGACCGGCCGGCCCCAGCCGATGCCGAAGCCGGCGACGGCGATCAGCATCATGCCGAGAAACCCGATCGGGTCGAAGTGCGCGACCGGGTTCAACGTGATCCTGCCCTGACGCTGGGCGGTATCGTCGCCGAGCATCAGGGCAGACCACGCATGGCAAAACTCGTGCACGGTCGTCGCGATCACGAACGCAAGAATCGTCATGATGATGACGGTCGCGTCCGCTCGCGCGCCGGAGAAGCCGATCACGAGTGGAGCCGCTCGATCCTAGCGCTAAGCCCCCGAGTTCGGATACAGGTGGCAGGCCACGAAGTGCCCACCGCCCTGATCCACGAACCGAGGCTCGACCTTCCGGCAGACATCCATCGCGTACGGGCAGCGCGTGTGGAAGTGGCAGCCGGAGGGCGGGTTGATCGGGCTCGGCACGTCGCCGGTCAGGATGATCCGCTCGCGCTTCTTCTCCACAACCGGATCCGGGATCGGCACCGCCGACAGCAGCGCCTTGGTGTACGGGTGCAGCGGGTCCTCGTAGAGCGCGTTGCGATCCGCCAGCTCCACGATCTTGCCGAGGTACATCACGGCGACCCGGTCCGAAATGTGCCGCACCACGCTCAGGTCGTGCGCGATGAAGAGGTACGTGAGCTGGAACTGCTCCTGCAGATCCTCCAGCAGGTTGATGATCTGCGCCTGGATCGACACGTCGAGTGCCGACACCGGCTCATCGGCCACGATGAACTCCGGGTTCGCCGCGAGCGCCCGGGCCACGCCGATGCGCTGCCGCTGGCCACCCGAGAACTCGTGCGGATAGCGGTTGGCGAAATACGGGTTGAGACCGACCGTCTCCAGCAGCTCCTGGACCCGCTCGTTCCGCTGGTTCTTCGGCACCAGGTTATGGATCTGCATCGGCTCGCTGATGATGCTGCCGACCGTCATGCGCGGGTTGAGCGACGCGTACGGGTCCTGGAAGATCATCTGGAGATAGCGCCGCATCTTGCGCATCTGGCCGGAATCGAGCTTCGTCAGATCCTGGCCCTTGAACAGCACCTGGCCGCCAGTCGGCTTGTAGAGCTGCAGGATGGCGCGGCCGGTCGTGCTCTTACCGCACCCCGACTCGCCCACCAGGCCGAGGGTCTCACCCTTGCGGACCTGGAACGTCACCCCATCAACCGCCTGGACCGCGCCCACCTTCCGCTGGAAGATGATGCCGCGGGTCAGCGGGAAATGCATATAGAGGTCGCGCACGTCGAGCAGGATTTCACCCTGCTTGACGTCCTTGGTCGTCACCTGCTCCGTCGCCATCGCCTATGCCCTCGGCCCTTCCTTGCTCACTTCCTCCCAGTACCAGCAGGCTGATCGATGCCGCTCATTCACGTCGAGCAGCGGCGGGTTCTTCTGCTCACACTTTTCACGCGCATAGTCGCAGCGTGGGAGGAACGGGCACATGTCCGGCAGGTCGATGAGGTCCGGCGGCAGGCCGCGGATGGGCTGGAGCTTTTCCTTGACCTGCGCGTCCAGGCGCGGGATCGAGTTCAGCAGGCCAACCGTGTACGGGTGCCGCGGGTTGGCGAAGAGCTCTTCCGTCGGCGCCGTCTCGACAATGTGCCCGGCATACATGACCTGGATGCGGTCCGTCATGCCGGCCACGACCCCCAGGTCGTGGGTAATCATCATCAGTGCGGTGTTGTGCTCCTGCTGCAGGTTCCGCATCAGGTCGAGAATCTGGGCCTGAATCGTCACGTCGAGCGCGGTGGTCGGCTCGTCGGCGATCAACAACCGCGGGTTGCAGGAGAGGGCCATCGCGATCATCACGCGCTGGCGCATACCACCCGAGAACTGGTGCGGGTACTGGTCCACCCGCTCCTCGGCGTTGGGGATCCCCACCATCTTCAGCAACTCGATGCTGCGCTGGCGCGCCTGGCTGCGGCTCATCCCCAGGTGCAACTCCAGCGCCTCGCTGATCTGGCGGTTGATCGTCAGCACCGGGTTGAGCGACGTCATCGGGTCCTGGAAGATCATGGCGATCTTGTTGCCCCGAATCGAGCGCACCTCTTCGTCGCTCATCTTGAGGATGTCTTCACCCTCAAACAGAATCTCGCCGCTGACGATCTTGCCGGGTGGCGTCGGGATCAAGCGCATGATCGACATTGCGGTAATGCTCTTACCGCAACCGCTCTCACCCACCACCCCCAGCGTCTCCCCAGGCATGATGTGGAAGGACACGTCATCGACGGCCTTCACCACACCATCCTGTGTGAAGAACTGGGTTCGCAGGTTCCTCACCTCGAGCAGCGGTTCCATCGCCTCTCCTTCACACCTCTCCGCCTCGCGCCGCCACACTGTCACCCGCTCGGCATCCGCGGTGCAATCGCGTTCAATGGCCCCGCTCGCGCGGATTCCGCGCCAGCCGAGTGCCGATTCCCAACCTATTTCGAGGTACGGATGCTGAAGCTGCCATCTGCGTTATCGGCAGTGTAGCACGGGCGCCGCAGGTGGTCAAACCTCCCGCTGCCGGCAAATGATATCCCGATCTCGATCATTCGCCTACGACCGGAACCCACTGCGCGATATCCGCACGATTGCGCACCAGGATAGCGGTAATCTCGCTGGCCTGCAAGCGCTCCGATCGCGCCACCAGTACATGAGGGAACGCGAGCGGGATGACCGGCAGATCCTGCATCACCTGTTCCTGCATCTGCGCGTAGAGCTCGGCACGCTCCGCCCGGTCGGTGGCTTGCAGCGCCCGTTGCAGCAGCGCATCCACCTCGGCGCTCGCATAGTGCCCAACGTTTAGGCCGTCGAAGAAGGAGTCCGAGGACCATAGCATACTCTGATCCGGGTCAACCGACCAGCGGTAGCCTAACAGTACCGCGTCAAAGTCCCGTTCCTGGATCACGCGCTGCCGCACCGTGCTCCAGGTCTCGAACTCTGGCTCGACCGCGATCCCCAGCGCCTGCCAGCTCCGGATCAGCCACTCGGCCACCTGGCGCCGCCGCGGGTTGTCGCCGTTGGTCGTGAGCGTGAAGCGGAGTGGCACACCGTCCTTGACGCGGACTCCATCCGGCCCGGGCACCCAGCCCGCCTCGTCGAGGAGTTGCCGGGCGGCATCGAGGTCCGGCCGGTAGACCGTCGCGCTCGCACGGTACGCCCACGAGGCCGGAGGCAGCGTCCCGTCCGCGATGTCGGCGTGGCCCTGCCAGAATTCGTTCACCGCAGCCTCGCGGTCAAGCGCCAGCATCAGCGCCCGCCGCACGCGCGGGTCGGTGAAGAGCGTGCTCTTCGCCCGATCGAGCTGGAGCGCGACGTAGGTCATATCAAAGCTCGGCAGCCGCTCCACCGCCACCCCGTCAACCTGCTCCGCCTCGGCCGCGGCCGCCGGGTCCAGCTCCGCCCAGTCGATCGTGCCCTCGCGGAGCGAGGCGAGCAGTTCCTCGGACGACCGAACAACCTGATACACGTACTCCTGGGCCGCCACCGGCCCGCCGTAGTAGCCGGCATGCCGCCGGAAGATGATGCGGTCGCCGCGGATCCACTGCTGCAAGCTGAACGGCCCGGTACCGACCGCCGTGCTCAGGCCGAAGGGGTTGGTGATTAGCTCCTCCGGCAACACGCCAGCGAGTGCATGCTGCGGGACGATGCCCAGCGTGGCCAGCGTCGTAAGAAAGGAAGCATCGGCGCGGATCAGGTCGAACTCGACCGTGGCGCTGTCCAGCGCCTGCACCTGGCGCACGCGCTCCACCAGGCGCGAGTAGCGCGGCGAGCGCACGCGGTCGTTCATCATCGTATCGTAGGTGAAGACGACATCCCGCGCCGAGAAGGGCTGCCCGTCGTGCCAGACCACCCCCTCGCGCAGGTGGAAGGTATAGGTCAGCCCATCCTCGGAGACGTCCCACGACGCGGCGAGATCCGGCCGCGGCTCGGCGCTGACCGGGTCAACCGACACCAGCCCGCTGAAGACCAGGGAACTGAGCGCCTCGGAAAGGGGATCGGCGACAAAGAGGGGGTTGAGCGTGCGCGGCTCGGTCAGGCCACCTTCGACGATGCGTCCGCCCGTCACGACCGGAGCTGTCGGAATGGGGCTCCCCACCGGATCGAGCCGCGCTTCGGCGCCCGGCGTCGCGACATTGGCGGGCGCCGTGGTGGGCGACGAGGCACCGCGACCGAACGGCGAGCAGGCCGTCAGCGCCAGGAGCAGCGCCAGCAGCGTCGCGAGCCGGCCGACGCGGGTTGTCCCGTCCCCCACCATCCGGGACCGCGCACTCCCCCCCAGTGACCGCGACTACTCGATCGGCACCTGCGTCAGGTAGTGCCGGTAGGGCGACTCACCCCCGCGCACCAGCGTGAAGAAGATGTCTTGCAGCTTCTCGGTGATCGGCCCGCGCTGACCATCGCCGATCGGCCGGCCGTCGATCGAGCCGATCGCCGCGATCTGGACGCCGGTCCCGCACAGGAACGCCTCGTCGGCGATGTACAACTCGCTGCGGTCGATGGATCGCTCCTCGACCGGAATGCCCGCGTCGCGCGCAAACTCGACGATGCTGCGGCGGGTGATCCCTTCCAGGATGTCGGATGTGACCGGCGAGGTGACCAGCGTCCCGTTCCGCACAATGAAGAGGTTGGCCCCGCTCGCCTCGGCGACCTCGCCGTGCTCGTTCAGCATGATCGCGTCATCGTAGCCGGCCTCGGCCGCCTGGTCCTTGGCGAGGGCGGAGTTGATGTAACCGCCGGTGACCTTACCCCGGCTCGGGATGATGTTGTCCTCGATGCGCTGCCAGGAGGAGACCATCAGCCGCACCGGCTTGCTCAGGTCGAGGTAGTCATCGAGCGGGATCATGTACACGGCCAGCTCATCCTTGAGCCCGGTCAGACGCGGCACCAACTGCAGGCTGGCCTTGTAGATAAAGGGGCGGATGTAGACGTTGTGCCGCGGCGCGTTGCGCCGGACCAGCTCGGTGATGATGCCGCACACGTCATCGACGCTGTACGGTAGCTCCGCTCGCAGGAGCCGGCCGGAGTGGAGCAGGCGCCGGACGTGGTCCGGGAGCCGGAAGATGTTGATCGTCCGGCCGTCATTGTCGAGGTAGCCGCGGATCCCGCCGAAGGCGCCGGTCCCGTACTGCAGAGCGTGGGTCGCAATGCTGACCTTGGCCTGATCCGATGGGACGAACTCCCCCTCAAAGAACGCGTATTGCAGGAGCGGTGACGTCGTCATCTCACCACGCTTCCCTTCCGGGCCCGCAGGGCGGGCCGGTGCCGAGTGGCCGTCGATCCACCTCGCGCCACTTGCTTGCGCGGGGTACACATGCTGGCCGCATTCTAGCACGCCCCCGGCACCCCCGCGCGGCGGTGCGTTGACGCGTGGCGCATGGTCTCGTATAACCCCGACACCGAAGCGCCGTGCGATGGAGGCGGCAATGACCGAAACGGAATACTGGCTCGGGTTCCATCTGGTGCCCGGTATCGGCGCGACCCGGGTTGCGCGGCTGCTGGAGCATTTCGGCTCGCTGGCCGCCGCCTGGGAGGCGAACGTGGAGGAACTTCGCGCCGCCGGGCTGAGCGAGCGTGTCGCCGCGAAGCTGGTGGCGACCCGTCGCCGGATCTCGCTCGAGCGTGAAATGGAGCGTGTGGCGCGGGCGGGCGTCTCGCTCGTCACCCTGGCCGATCCGGACTACCCGCGGCTCCTGCGCGAGATCCCCAGCCCGCCGCTCCTCCTGTATGTGCGCGGCACGCTCACCCCGGCTGACGAGCACAGCATCGGCATCGTCGGAACCCGGCGGGCCTCAGCCTACGGCCGGGAAATGACCCGCCGCCTCACCTGCGACCTCGTGCGCGCGGGCATGACCATCGTCAGCGGCCTGGCCCGCGGCATCGACGCCGTCGCCCACCGTACCGCCCTGGAGACGGGCGGGCGAACCATCGCGGTCCTCGGGAGCGGCGTGGACGTCGTGTACCCACCGGAGCACCGGCAACTTGCCGAGCAGGTGGCACAGCAGGGGGCAGTTGTGTCAGAGTTTCCTCTCGGCACGCCGCCCGATGGGCCGAACTTCCCGGTCCGGAACCGGCTCATCAGCGGCCTGTCCCTGGGCGTGGTCGTCGTCGAAGCGCCGCGCCGGAGCGGCGCGCTGATTACTGCCAACTTCGCCGCCGACCAGAGCCGGACCGTCTACGCCGTCCCCGGCTCTGCCCTGGCGCCTGGCAGTGAGGGGCCACTACAGCTCCTGCGGGATGGGGCAGTCCTTGCAGCGTCGGCCGAAGACATCCTGGCCGACCTCAAGCTGACCGTCCGGCAGGCGAACTTCGAAGCGCGCCAGGCGCTGCCGACCACGAGTGAGGAGGAGGACGTTCTCCAACACCTCGACGGCGAGCCGCGCCACATCGATGAAATCGCGCTGGAGTCGGGCCTCGCGATCAGCCGGCTGAGTGCGCTCCTGCTGGAGATGCAACTCAAGGGCCTGGTCCGCAACGTCGGCCATCAACACTACGTTCGAGCCTGAGGCTCCAGAGAGGGACCGACAGGGCCCCGTTCGACGCCCGCTCCCGGCGCATGAACCAGATGTCATACTCAATGGCACGGCGCACGTCCCGCCGCTCATAACCTTGTCATCCGAGCCGGGTATGCTGTCACCCGAGGGGCGGCGAGAGAACGAGCGCCGCCGGTCACGCCCGGTGAAAGGACATGGCTTGATGGCGCTCTATGCAGTGATCCCCGCAGGCGGCAGCGGCACCCGGCTGTGGCCGGCGAGCCGCTCGGCGCGGCCCAAGTTCCTACTGCCACTGCCCGGCCCGCTCTCGATGCTGCAAGCGACCGTCGAGCGGCTCCTGCCGCTCGTGCCACCGGCCAACATGCTCATCGTCACCGGCGCTCCCCACGCCGGCGCCGTCGCCGCCCAGGTGCCCGAGGTTCCGAAGGAGAACATCATCGTCGAGCCCCAGGCGCGCGGCACGGGACCGGCCATCGGATTGGCCGCCGCCCTCTTCGCCCGGCGCGACCCCGACGCGATCATGGGCTCCTTCGCCGCCGACCATCACGTCGCCGACCCGATCGCGTTCCGCCAGGCGATCCGCGCCGCTGCCGAGGCGGCCAGGGAGGGCTATCTCGTCACCGTCGGCATCCAGCCGACCTACCCCGAGACGGGCTACGGCTACATCCGCTGTGGCGAGATCCTCTTCCACCGGGAAGGGCTGGCCGTGCACGCGGTCGAGGAGTTTAAGGAGAAGCCCGATCTGGCCACGGCCGAGCGCTACGTCGCCAGCGGGCAGTATCAATGGAACGCCAGCATGTTTGTCTGGCGAGCACAGACGTTGCTCGACGCCATGCGGCGCCTGCTGCCGGACGTGTACGAGCTCCTGACGGAGATCGCCGCCGCCTGGGATCGCCCGGATCGCGCGGAGACGATGGAACGGCTCTGGGCGCAACTGCCCGAGGTCACCATCGACCACGGCATCATGGAACACGCCGACAACGTCGCGGTCGTCCCGGCATCCTTCGGCTGGACCGACCTGGGCGACTGGCATAGCCTGGCCGAGCTGCTGGCGAGCGACGCGGGGGACAACGTGGCGGTCGGCGCGGAACACATCGCCACCGATACGCGCGGGACGCTCGTTTTCGGCGACGGGCGCGTCATCGCCACGCTGGGAGTCGAGGATCTGGTCATCGTCGACACCGATGACGTCCTCCTCGTCTGCCATCGCTCCCGCGCCCAGGATGTGCGGCGGATCGTCGAGCGCCTGCGAGGACAGGGGGACCAGCGGCTCCTGTAACAGCGAGCCGGTGTAGTCGGGGTTGACACCGCTGGCTAAAATTAGTTGTCACGCCGACCGAGGCTAGGTAGTAGAACCGGCTCGGGCGCCGCGCTGCGCGAGCGCCCCGCCCGGTGTGCCGATGGGCCCGTGGGCGGCAGCGAGGACCATGGCACCATCACTGCGTGCCGCCCCAATCGGAGACGTGAGACCACCGTCGCGCGCGGGTTCCGCCGGGGCGCGGCCTCGGCGGTCACAACGACGCGCAGGATGGAGATTGACGACGATCATTATGGCTGAAGAGTCGAAGAGGAAGCGTACGACCACCAGCACCGCTGACGAGGAGACCCCGACCACGGGCGCCAAGCGCACGACGCGCCGCACGGCGGCTAAGAGTGACGGGACGACTTCCGCGCGCTCGCGTGCCACGAAGAGCACCAAGACGACCGGGACGACGAAGCGCGCGAGCGGGAACGGCACCCTGGTCATCGTGGAGTCGCCGGCCAAGGCGCGCAACATCGGGCGCATCCTCGGCCGGGGCTACACGGTCAAGGCCTCCATGGGCCACGTGCGCGACCTGCCCAAGTCGAAGCTCGGGGTGGAGACCGACCGCGACTTCGCGCCGGTCTACCTGATCCCGCGCGACAAGAGCAAGGTCGTCAAGGAGCTGCGCGCCGACGTCAAGGAGGCCCGCGAGATCCTGCTCGCGACCGACCCCGACCGGGAGGGCGAGGCGATCGCTTGGCACCTCGTCGAGGCAACCGAACCCGGCGATAAGCCGGTGCGCCGGATCGTGTTCCACGAGATCACGCCCGAGGCGATCCACGAGGCGCTCCGCAACCCGCGCGGGATCGACATGCGGCTGGTCGAGGCACAGCAGGCCCGCCGCATCCTCGACCGCCTGGTGGGCTACGAGATCAGCCCGCTGCTTTGGCGCAAGGTCAAGCGCGGCCTGTCGGCCGGGCGTGTCCAGTCCGTCGCGCTGCGCCTCGTAGTCGAGCGTGAGCGGGAAATCCAGAACTTCATCCCGCAGGAGTACTGGACACTCGACGCCGAGCTGGCCAAACGCGAGGCGGTCAACGGGCGCAAGCCGAAGCCGTTCATCGCGTCTCTCTCGCGGGTCGACGGCCAGAAGCCGGACCTCAAAGACGAGGCGTCGACGATGGCGATCGTCCGCGCGCTCGACGGCGCCGAGTTCCAGGTGGTCAAGGTCGAGGTCAAGGAGACCCAGCGCCGTCCGGCGCCTCCGTTCACGACCAGCACCCTGCAGCAGGAGGCGTCCCGGAAGCTGAACATGCCCGTGCGCCGGACGATGCAGATCGCGCAGGAGCTCTACGAGGGGATCGACCTCGGCGACGCCGGCACCGTCGGCCTCATCACCTACATGCGCACCGACTCGACCAACGTGGCAGCCTCGGCGCAGGCGCGTGCGCGCGAAGTCATCGCCGAGCGCTTCGGCCCGGAGTTCCTGCCCGACCGCCCGCCGGTCTACACGCGCAAGGCCAAGGGCGCACAGGAAGCCCACGAGGCAATCCGCCCGACCGACCCGGCCCGCGACCCGGAGTCGATCAAGGCGTACCTCGGCGGCGCCAGCAGCCCGCGCTACAAGCTCTACCGGCTCATCTGGCAGCGCTTCATCGCCAGCCAGACCCGCAATGCCGTGTTCGACAGCACCGCGGTCGACATTGACGCCGGGCCGCCGGGCGGGCCGAAGCCCTACCGCTTCCGTGCGACGGGCTCGGTCATCAAGTTCCCCGGCTTCCTCGCCATCTACCGCGAGGGTCGGGACGACGACACCGTCGATGAGATCGACCGGGAGGCGCTGCCGCCGCTGACGGCGGGCGAAGTCCTCGACCTGGTGCGCCTGCTCCCCGAGCAGCACTTCACCCAGCCGCCGCCGCGGTTCACCGAGGCCACGCTGGTCAAGGCGCTGGAGGAGCTGGGCATCGGCCGGCCAAGCACCTACGCGCCGACGATCGCCACGCTCCAGGCACGCAACTACGTCACGGTCGAGCAGCGGCGCCTCTACCCGACGGAGCTCGGGACCGTGGTCAACGACCTGCTGGTCCAGCATTTCCCGGACATCGTGGATGTGAACTTCACGTCCAAGCTGGAGGACGAGCTGGACCAGATCGCCTCGGGCGAGCAGTCCTGGGTGCCGATGGTGCGCGCCTTCTACGGCCCGTTCCACGAAACGGTTGAGCGCGCCGAGAAGGAGATCGGGCGGGTGAAGGTCGCCGACGAGCCGACCGACGAGGTGTGCGAGAAGTGCGGCCGGCCCATGGTGATCAAGCTCGGCCGCTACGGGCGGTTCCTCGCCTGCTCCGGCTTCCCGGAGTGCCGCAACGCCCGGCCGCTGCTGCAGAAGATCGGCGTCACCTGCCCCCAGTGCGGCGAGGGCGACATCGTTCAGCGGCGGACCAAGAAGGGTCGGGTCTTCTACGGTTGCAGTCGCTACCCCGACTGCAACTTCTCGAGCTGGGAGAAGCCGACCGGCGAGCCGTGCCCGCAGTGCGGGGGCGTCCTGGTGGAGACCCGCGGCGGAGCCGTCCGCTGCTCCACCCAGGGCTGCCAGTACCGCGCGGCACGCCTGGAACGCACCGCGTAATCCGCGAGACACACAAGACGGGCGCCATCGGGTCCGGGTATACTAGACCCGACGGCGCCCGTGCCGATTCGAGACGACGAAGAGAAACGCGATGGCAGTTCTGAAACTCGTCTACGAAGGTGACCCCCGACTCCGGCAGAAGGCGGTACGAATCCGCAAGGTCGACGACGACCTGCGGCGGCTTGCGGCCGACATGCTGGAGACGATGTACGCCGCCGACGGCGTGGGCCTCGCGGGGCCACAGGTCGGTGTCATGCGCCGCATCGTCGTGATCGGTGTCCCGGCCGGCTTCGAGAACGAGGACGATCCGCCGATGGAGATGGCCCTGATCAACCCCGAGATCGTCCGCGCTTCGGGACGCCAGGTTGGTCCGGAGGGGTGTCTGAGCATTCCGAACTGGTACGGTGAGGTCCCGCGCGCCATGCACGTCACCGTCAAGGCACGCGACCTCGACGACCGGGAGATCCGCATCAAGGCCTCCGGCCCGCTCGCGCGCATCCTGCAGCACGAGATCGACCACCTGGATGGGATCCTCTTCACCGACCGGGTCGAGGACAAGAGCACCCTGCAGTTCATCGAGCCCGCTCCCGTCGCCGAAGAGGCCCCCACCCCCGCGGACGACTAGCTCAACGCCGTGGTCCGTCTGCCCACTCGTGCCTGAGCTCGGCACGAGTGTCGGGTCTACGTGCTCGGCACATGCCCCGGGCTCGGGCCGCCGGGCTGACAACGACAAGCCGGATCAAGCCGGCTCTTTGGAGTGCGGCGGACCGAGCCGCCGCTTTGGCAGCGCGCGGCCGCAGCCGCGCGCCGGGGTTGGTTCCGCACCGCCGTTGGGACGCGAGATGGGTGGTGCGACGGATCCCGCACCCCAGCCCGTGCCCGGGGCCAAAGCCGCCGGGCTCACAACCAAAGCCGGCTAAAGCCGGCTGGGGTGCAGCAGGGCTCACACTCCGGTGAGACGGAGCACACCGAACGGTGTGTGCCTGGGGCTAGAGTCGCCGGCCTGACAATCAAGAGCCCACTGAAGGGTCTGGGGCGCTGGGTCCGCTGGGTGGCCAAATCGGATAAGCCTGTCGGTAGCCATCGCAGCCCCTTCAGTGGGCTTACCGCTCTTCAGCCCGGCGGCTTGAGCCCCGGGCACGGGCCACGGCGTGGGATCCTTCGCGCCACCCACCTCCGGGCACGCGCCGACCGCGTGCACCTCTGTAATTCGTCAAACCCCATTACCCCAGGACCCAATCGAGGCGCCGTATCCTCTCACCCCGCGGCGGACGAGGACTGCCCTGCTCCAGGCCCAGATCACAGCACAGGGCTCCACACACCGCCCGTCCTGAGCACATTCGGACGCAGGCCAGCGTCGGCAGGATCAGCGTCAGCTATCCGGTGGGAATCACGTCGCTCGCTCGAGAACGCCCTCAGACATCCCGCCCCTCGCGCGGCAGGCGGGAGTTCTCCGCGAGGATGATCGCGTCGATCTTGTCGAGCGTCTCCTCGACCCGGTCGTTCTCGTTGAAGACCACGTAGTCGAACTCGTAGACCCGGCGGAGCTCGTGGGCCGCCGTCGAGATTCGCTGCATCAGCGCCTCGGGGTCGTCGGTCTTCCGACCGCGCAAGCGGCGCATCAACTCAGCCATCGAGGGGGGCGTGAGGAAGATGAAGATGGAGTCCGGCATGATCTTGCGGATGGACGCCGCGCCCTGCACGTCGACCTTCACCACGACGTATTGCCCGGCGCGGAGCGCACGGCGCACCCGATCCTTCGGCACGCCATAGAGGTGACCGTAGACCTCGGCCGATTCCAGGAACTCGCCCCGCGCCCGGGCTTCCTCGAACTCGGCGCGGGCCATGAAGATGTAGTGGACGCCGTCGATTTCACCCGGCCGCCTCGGCCGGGTCGTCGCGGTCACCGCGAAGCTGTATTCCGGGTGCCGCAGGCGCATCTGCTCGATGACGGTGTCTTTCCCCACGCCGGAGGGACCGGAGATGACGATGAGGCGAGGGCGCGCGAGCGAGCGCAACTCTTCAATGAGTTCATCCGCCTGCTCGTTCCATCGCACCCGTGCCGCCACCAAGTTCTTCCTTCCCCGGCTGCGCTCCCCCAACGTCATGCGCTCAGCACACGACCACCGTACACTATCACAGTTGGCCGTTGCTGGGATTCCAAGGCCGTGAGGGAGACGCTGCAACCATGTTCGACGTCTTGACGATCGCCGCGCTGGCGGACGAACTGGCGAGCCGGCTGGTTGGGGGTCGCATCCAACGCATCCTACAAATCGATGACGCGACCATTGGCCTGGAGGTGTACGCCGAACACCAGCGGTCCATCCTGGTCGCCAGCGCCGACTCGCAAAATCCGCGACTCTACCTGTCGACGCAGCGGCTCAGCGCGGACCCCGATCGCGTGACACCGCTCCTACTCCTCCTCCGGAAATACGCCCGCGGCGGTCGCGTCGCTGCCGTACAGCAGCCGCCGCTTGAGCGCATTATGCGCCTGAGTATAGCCAAGCCGTTTTACCTGGACAACCGGCGCCAACGCGACGACGTGCCCACCGAGGACGAAGAGGAGGCGCCGTCCGAGCTGGTCTATACCCACCTGATTGTCGAACTGATGGGGCGGCGGAGCAATATCATCCTCACCGACGACGAGGGCCGTATCCTCGATGCGATCAAGCGTGTCACTCCCGAGATGAGCCGCGTCCGGCCGATCCTGCCGGGCCGGCCCTACGTCCCGCCGCCGCCTCGGGAGGACGCCGTCGACCCCCGTCACCTGACGCCCTCCGCCCTCCATGACCTGCTGCGTCCCGCGCCGCAGGACGAGGAACTGGCTCCGCTGCTCGTGCGACACCTGGCCGGATTCAGCCCCCAGATGGCACGTGAGGCGGTCCACCGCGCCACCGGCGCCGCCGACGCACCCGTGCGCGCCGTCGCCAGCCGTGACGGCGCCGCGGCGCTCGCAGAGGCGGTCGCATCCGTGCTCGCGCCCCTGGAGACCGGGAACTGGACTCCGGGCGTCTACGTCGCCGAGGGCCGCGCCGTCGCGTTCTCCGCCATCCCACTCGACCACCTCGCCGGCGCCGAGGTCGAGCGGTTCCCGACTATGTCGCCCGCGATCGAGCGCTGGCTTGCGCTCGCCGGAGCGCCCCAGCCCGTGGCGCAGGCGCAGCGGCGTGACAAGCTCGTGGCGCAGATTCGGAGCGCGCGCGAGCGCGCCGCCGCCCGCCTCCGCTCGCTCGAGGAAGAGCGGGCTCGCGGCGAGGAGGGCGAACGCTGGCGCACCATGGGTGAGTTGATCTACGCCTATCTCGCCTCCATCCAGCCCGGCCAGACGGAGCTGGTGGTGGATGACCTGACGATCCCGCTCGACCCCGCGCGCTCACCCAGTGAGAACGCGCAGGCCTACTTCGAGCGCTACCGTAAGGCCCGCTCGGCCACCGAGAACCTGCCGGAGCTGATCGAGGCGACCCGGACCGAGCTTGCCTACCTGGAGCAACTGGAGACCCTCGCCGGGTTCGCCGAGGGGATGGAGCAGGTCGAGCAGGTCCGCCAGGAGTGGGAGAGCTACCGCGACCAGCGCCCCGACGCCTCCACAGGCAAGCGCCGCCAGTCCGAGCCGAAGCGCCCGAAACCCCTGCGCACGGCGCGCGGCGATCTGATCTACATCGGCCACAACGGCCGCCAGAACGATCTCATCACCTTCGACATCGCCGGCCCAGACGACACCTGGCTGCACGCACGCGGCCTCCCCGGCGCCCACGTCATCGTCCGCTGGGCCGGTCCGGAGGACGAAGAGGTCTTGCTACAAGCCGCTGCGCTGGCCGCCTACTTCAGCGCAGGTCGAAACGCCACCAGCGTCGAGGTCGATGCCACCGCGCGCCGCTACGTGCGCAAGATCAAAGGGGCCGGCCCGGGCATGGTGACCTACCGCAACGAACGCACGCTCAACGTCCGCCCCACCGCGCCCGCCGATCTGGGCCTCGCATAGTTTCGGGAGCGCCTGCGGTACTGGGAGGTTCCTCGCGCCGTGGCCCTTGCGCGGGGATCGGTGGCGTGAGGATCCCCACGCCGTGGCACGTGCCCGGGGTTCATGGGTCTTGACGAATTAGGTGGGTGTTCACCACCCGGCCCGTGCCAGGCGACGGACAAGGCGTCACCAGCATCTGAGTCCCGTCGTGCCTCAGCCGGCTTCAGCCGGCTTTCGTTGTCAGCCCGGCGGCTTTAGCCCCGGGCACGCGCCACGGCGCGGGAACCTTCGCACTACCCATCGCGCGCCCCAACGTCGCGGGAACCGTATCACCGGATGGGTGCGCTGCTTCGATGCACAGCGGCCAAAGCAAGTCGCCCCGCCGGGAACCCTCCGGCGGGGCGATCGGTCAGCTACGTGGCTCGCGCGGCGTCGCGGCCCTCGCTCAGGCGATCCTCGCGAGGAGGATGCCGAACTCGTAGAGGGCGTACATCGGCGCCGCCACCATGAACATGTTGAAGGGGTCAGGTGTCGGCGTGATGATCGCAGCCGCGACCAGGATCAAGATGATCATGTACTTGCGGAGCGACGCGAGCCGCTGGGCTGTCACGATGTCGAGCTTCGCCAACAGGAAGATCACCACTGGCGTCTCGAACACCAGGCCGATCCACAACATGAGGGTCAGGTAGAACGAGACGACCTCTTGCGCGCGGAACTCGGCCCGGAACACATCGCCGCCGAACCCGGCCAGGAACGACAGCCCGCGTGGGATCACGATGAAGAAGGCGAACGCCACGCCCGCGACGAACATCAGCGTCACGAACGGGAGCGCACGGTACAGGTACCGGCGCTCACGTCGCGTCAACCCCGGCGCAAGGAAGCGCACGAAGTGGTAGATCAGGGCGGGCATCGCCACGGCGATCCCGATGTAGAGCGCCACCTTCATGTAGGTGGCGAAGCCCTCCAGCGGCGAGATCAGGACAAAGTCCGGTCGCCCCGTCATGTCGGCCATGATGCGCAGCACGCGGAGCGTCAACGCCAGGCCAACCACGAAGCCGGCAGCGACGAACAACGCCGAGTAGAGGAGGCGCGATCGGAGTTCCTCCAGATGCTCCTGGAGGGTCATCTCCTCGAAGATTTCCTCCTCTGGTTCGGCCTCCTGCACCGCAGGTGGGTTGGAGCGACCGCGCATGCGGTCGAGGATACTGACCATTCCTACTCAATCTCGTCGCGCTGGCGCGGCAGGTCGCCCGTGATGGTCGCCCGCAGCACCCGCGCCGCGGGCGTCGCTGGCGGCAGCACCCCGATCCCGGCGAGACTCGTCTGCTCCACTGCTGCCGTGGGACCGGTCTCCGCCGCCCCCGTGCTACTTCGCCGCCGTGTGTTCCTGGATGAACTCCAGTGCGTCACCGACGGTGACGATGTTCTCCGCTTCCTCGTCGGAGATCTCGATGCCGAACTCCTCCTCGAGCTGCATGATCAGCTCGACCAGATCGAGCGAGTCTGCGTTCAGATCCTGCACGAACTCGGCGTCGGGCGTCACCTTCTCCGGATCAACACCGAGTTGCTCCGCTACCACGCTCTGTACTCGCTCCAGCAGCGAGGACGAATCCACGCCGATCACCTCCCCTGTCACTTCGACTGATCCCAACCCCTGTCAGTTCCCGGCTATTATGCACGGAATCAAGCCCTGCGGCAACGTAACCGGCATGGCTTCCTAGCGCGAGGAGGCCAGGTTGCCCGCGATGGTGCCCAGCACCCCGTTGACGAAGCGGCTGGAGTTGTCACCGCCAAACCGCTTGGCCAATTCCACCGCTTCGTTGATGGCTGCCTTCACCGGTACGTCGTGCTCGTTCCGCAATTCGTAGATGGCGATCCGCAGGATGTTCCGGTCGATCGGCGGCAACTGGTCCACCGGGAACGCCGGAGCCGCGGCGCCGATCTCGGCGTCGATCTTGTCCCGATCCTCCAGCACGCCCGAGATCAACCGCTCCACATAGCGCCGCACCGGCTGCGGTAGCGACAAGTCGCTGGTATAGCGGGCCAACACGTCCGACGCCGGGTGCTGGGCGACATCGGCCTCGTAGAGGATCTGGAGGGCCAGAGTTCTGGCCTGGTGTCGAATCGTTCCGATTGACATGGCTCCCTCGTCTCCAGCCCGTGCGACGGCCTCGTACAGCCGGCCCCACGGCAGTGTTCCGGACGACGCCGAGCCGCTCCCGGCCCGGCGCAGTTCTAATTGTACTCCGGCTACGCCGCGGTATCGCCAGTTCCACTCATCACTTCGGCAGCACCTACCACCTGCCCGTCTGCACGATCCGTTCCAGATCGCGGGCGAGCTCTCTGTTCGCCACACAGCAGCGAAGGTTTGGGACGTTGTCCGCCGGACACACAAGGCGAAGCCCGCGAACACGACCTGAGGCGAACCGGCGCTAACACCGTGGCGTTGAGGGTCTTCGGCCTCGGCGCGTGCCCGGGACTAAAGCCGCCGGGCTGACAAGGCGAAGCCGGCTAAAGCCGGCTGGGACGGGGCATGGCTCACGCCCCGGCGATACGGTGTCCACCGCCCGGTCCATGTCCAGGGCTCATGAAGTTTGACAAATGACATGGATATCCGCCGGTTAGCGCGCGCCCGGGGCTCAAGCCGGGGCGGTAGGCTCCCTATCGCCTGGTGGTCAGCCTTGCTCCGGCCCCAGCCGGCTTCAGCCGGCTTTCCTTGTCAGCCCGGGGGTTCACCCCCGGGCGCGTGCCACGGCGTAGGATCCTTCACGCCACCCACCCTCGAGCACGGGCCACCCGCATACCCCCGAATAATTCGCCAAACTCCATTACTCCCAGGCACGCGCCGCACGCATAGCGATCCGCATCGCGCCCGGCGCTGGGTCCAGCGCTGCAAGGAGATGGACGGCAGCGCACAGCGCCGCGCGGCTTGGGAATGCTGAGCGGCATCAGGAAAACACGCGGCGGCTGGCGCGTGGCTACAACTCCAGCGACGCCGTCATCGGGCCGGAACGGGCCAGAAACTGTTGCACAAAGCGCGTGGAGATCTGCCCGGCACGGAAGGCCGGGTCGTCCAGGAGCCGCAGGTGGAAGCCGGTCGTGGTGTCCACGCCCCCGATCACCGTCTCCGCCAGCGCCCGCCGCAGCCGTGCGATCGCTTCGTCCCGCGTCGGCGCCCAGGCAATCACCTTTGCCAGCAGCGAGTCGTAGTAGGGCGGGACCACGTAGCCGGGGTAGAGGTGGCTGTCGACGCGAATGCCCGGGCCGCCAGGAAGCACCAGGCCGCTGATCTCGCCGCAACTCGGCTGGAAGTCGTGGTCGGGCTGCTCGGCGGTGATGCGCACCTCGATCGCGTGCCCGCGCGTGCGCACGTCCCGCTGCGAGAAGTCCAGCGTCTCGCCCGCCGCGACCCGAATCTGCCACTGCACCAGGTCGATCCCGGTCACCATCTCCGTGACCGGATGCTCCACCTGGATCCTGGTGTTCGCCTCGGTGAAGTAGAAGCGGCCGTCCTTGTCGACCAGGAACTCGAAGGTCCCGGCGTTGGTGTACCCGATGGCCTTGGCGGCCTTCACCGCCGCCTTCGCCAGGTTTTCCCGAACCTTGTTGGAGAGGTTCGGCGCCGGCGACTCCTCGACGAGCTTCTGATAGCGCCGCTGAAGCGAGCAATCCCGCTCGCCCAGGGCAACCACGTGGCCGTGGTGGTCGGCAAGAACCTGCACCTCGACGTGGCGCGGTTCCTCCAGATAGCGCTCGATGTACACCGCGCCGTTGCCGAAGGCTGCCTGCGCCTCGGACTGTGCCACCGGGAATAGGCGGATCAGCTCGCGCTCGTCCTGGGCAACGCGCATCCCGCGGCCGCCGCCGCCCGCCACGGCCTTGATGAGGACCGGGTAGCCGATCCGCCGGGCCACCTCGCGCGCCGCGGTCGTGTCGTGGACCGGCTCTTCCACGCCCGGGATGATCGGCAGCCCCGCCTTGCGCATCATCGCGCGGGCCGTCGCCTTGTTGCCCATCTGGGCGATGACGTCCGCCGACGGGCCGATGAAGGTGAGGTTGCACTCGCGGCAGATCTCGGCCAGTGAGGGGCTCTCAGCCAGGAAGCCGTAGCCGGGGTGCAGCGCGTCGCAGCCGGTCACGATGGCCGCGCTGATAATCGCCGGGATGTTGTTGTAGCTCCGCCCGGCCGGAGCGGGGCCGATGCAGACCGCCTCGTCCGACAGCCGGACCGGCAGGCTGTCGCGGTCGGCCTCGGAGTAGGCGACCACCGCCTTGATGCCGAGCTCACGACACGCGCGCAGCACCCGCAGCGCGATCTCACCACGGTTCGCAATCAGAATCTTTCGGAACACCAGGTCTCCTCACGGCGCCTCATCAGGTCGCCATGAACAGGCCGCCGTCGACGCTCAGCACCGCACCGGTGATGTACCCGGCCGCCGGGGATGCGAGGAACGCGATCGCCTCGGCGACGTCCTCCGGCTTCCCGAAGCGCTGGAGCGGGATCTGCTTGAGGGCCGCCTCCTGCAATTCCGCCGGGATTGCATCGGTCAGCCGGGTCTCAATGAAGCCCGGCGCGACCGCGTTGACCGTGATCCCGCGTGACCCGACTTCGCGCGCCAGCGACTTGGTCAGCCCGACGATCCCCGCCTTCGACGCGGCGTAGTTGACCTGCCCGACGTTGCCGACCAGCCCGACGACCGAGGTCAGGTTCACGATCCGGCCGTAGCGCTGCCGCATCATCGGGCGGATCGCCGCCTTGCAGCAGAGGAATGTGCTCGTCAGGTTGGTCTGCAGGACGGCGTTCCAGTCCTCTTCCTTCATCCGCATCATGAGGGTGTCACGGGTGATGCCGGCGTTGTTCACGAGGACGTCGAGGCGGCCGAACTGGTTGATCGTCTCCTCGATCAGCCGGCCCACGGCATCCGCGTCGGTCACGTCGGCCTGGATCGCGATGGCGGTCCCACCCGCCGCGACGATCTCATCAACGACTGCCTTCGCTTCCGACTCGCCACCGCGATAGTTGACGACGACCTGATAGCCGTCGCGGGCCAAGCGCAGCGCGGTCGCGCGCCCGATGCCGCGCACCGCCCCCGTGACGATGGCCGACCGCGTCACCGCCTCCTCAGCCACGCTCCCCACCTCCTCGCGTGATGCGTCATGCGTCATACGTCATTCGTGCTGCGTGCTTCGTGTTGTGTGGCCTTACGCCATCGTGCAGGTCGGAACACGGCACGTCTTTGACGCATGACGCATGACGTATGACGAGTGCCGTATCCTCACCCCAGCAACGGCTCGACCGGCACGGCCTCCACGCCGGGGACGATCCGCGGGATCAGGCCGGACAAGACCTTACCCGGGCCAATCTCGAAGAATCGGCGGGCGCCATGGTCGTGCGCCGCGCGCACCACTTCCACCCAGCGGACAGACGCCGTAATCTGTTCCAGCAACTCGGTCCTGATTTCGTCCGGGTCGCGCAGCGGGCGGGCATCGACGTCGGCGATCAGCGGGGCGATCGGCTCCCGCATCGGCGCGGCCTCGATCATGGGCCGCAGCGCCTCCGCCACCGGCTCCATCAGCGACGAATGGAAGGCACCGTTGACCGGCAAGGTCACAACCCGCCGCGCACCGCGCTCCTTGGCCAGGGCAGCCGCCGCCTCCAGCGCCTCGCTCCGCCCGCTCAGCGTCGTCTGGCCCGGCGCGTTGAAGTTGGCCACCTCGACGCCGGTCTCGCGCGCGACCTCCTCCAGCACCGCGTCGTCGAGCCCCAGCACCGCAACCATGCCGCCACGGCCGTGCTCTTCCATGAGCTCACCCCGCCGCCGCACGATGCGCGCGGCGTCGGCCAGCTCGAGCGCCCCGGCGGCGACCAGCGCGGTGTACTCGCCCAGGCTGTGCCCGGCAACGCACACGGGATCCGGCAGCGCGCCCTCCTCGCGCAGGACGGCGAAATAGGCGATGCTGGTGGCCAGAATGGCCGGCTGTTGGTTCTTGGTCGAGATCAGTGCCTCGTCCGGCCCGTCGAAGATCGTCTGGGAGAGTGGGAAGCCAAGGGCGTCGTCGACCGCCTCGAAGACGGCTCGGGCCGCGGCGGAGCGCTCTGCCAGGGCCTTGCCCATCCCGACCCGCTGCGACCCCTGGCCGGGGAAGACCCAGGCAACGTCACTCACCACCGCTCACCCTTTCCACACCGTCGCGTCCCCAGCGCACGACCGTCGCGCCCCAGGACAACCCGGCGCCGAAGCCGACGAGGACGACGTTCATCCCCGGCCGCAATGCCCCCGCCTCCACCGCCTCCACGATGCAGATGGGCACCGAGGCGGCCGAGGTGTTCCCGTACCGGTCTAGGTTGGCCCAGATCCGTTCACGTGGCAAGTCCAGCCGCTTGGCAGCGGCGTCGATGATCCGGATGTTGGCCTGGTGCGGGATCAAGAGGTCGATATCGGCCAGCGACAGGCCCGCCTGCTCGACCGCCGCCGCGGCAGCCTCGCCGATGACGCGCACCGAGAAGCGGAAGACCTCGCTGCCGTTCATCTTCATGTACGGCCGCCGCAGCGCCTCGCGGTTTCCGTCCTGGACAATTCCGGTGCCCCAGCCGTCCACGTAGAGATGACAGGCACCGCGGCCATCGGAGCCGAGGACCGTCGAGAGGATGCCGACCGGCTCTTCTGTCGCTTGCAGCACCACCGCCCCGGCGCCGTCACCGAAGAGGATGCACGTGCCGCGGTCGGTGAAATCGATCATCCGGGTGAGCGTATCCGCCCCCACGACCAGCACGGTGCGCAAGGTGCCGGCGCGGACGAACTGGGCGGCGACATTGATCGCGTAGATGAACCCGGCGCAGGCCGCGACCACATCGAACGCCCCGGCGCGGAACGCGCCCAGCTCGCGCTGGAGCAGGGACGCGGTCGCGGGCATGAAGGTATCCGGGGTTGTGGTCGCCAGGACAATCAGGTCGAGATCCAGCGGCGAGATCCCGGCCACATCCAGCGCCTGGCGCGCCGCAGTCAGTGACAGGCTGAGGGTCGTCTCCGATGGGGAAGCGATACGTCGCTCGCGAATGCCCGTGCGCGTGACAATCCACTCGTCGGAGGTGTCGACCATCCGCTCGAGGTCAGCATTCGTCAAGACTTGCTTCGGGAGGGCCATGCCCCACCCGGTAATGGCGGCGTTCCGCACGTTCCGAGGCTACCCCTTCCCCCACGGTGCGGTGAGCGCGCCACAGGCGCCAAGCCTGGGACTGGCCGCACGTCCCCCCGACGGCCTCGCTCCCGGCCGTGGCCGGCTACTACTGCTGCTGGGACTGACGCCGCGACCGCTTGCTGACGTCGATGACCTGGCGCCCCTTATAGGTGCCGCAGTTCGGGCAGACGTAGTGCGTCCGCTTCTTCTCACCACACGTGGGGCAGGTCATCAACTGCGGCAGCTTCAGCCAGTGATGCCGCCGCCGGTTACCCTGCCGGTGTGAGCTGACCTTCTTCTTGGGAAGCGCTCCCATCTTCCACCATCCTCCTCGTGCCGCCACCCGGGATCGGCCCGGCGGCGGAACCCGATTACCGCCACGCAGGGCGGTGCTGCCGGCTATTCGGTGCCCTCATCGAGCAAGGTGCGCAGCACGGCGAAGCGGTCATCCACCTCGTCCTCGGCCGCCGGGAACTCCCGCTGGAATCCCGCGCAGTCCTCGCCACACACCGGGCGCATCGGCAGCGCCAGAATAATCACCTGGCGCAACAACGGCGCCAAATCAAGCTCATGGTTGTGGTCGATGATGAAGACGTCGTCGTCCTCCGGATTGTCGATCGGCACTCCGGTGCGCACGTCCACGCTGGGACGGAACTCACCATCGAACACACTGCGGAACGGCTGGTCGAACTCATTTAAGCAGCGCACGCACTGCACGTTCGCGACGCCAGCCACTTCGCCATCTACCAGGATACCAGCTTCGATGCGCGTCAGGCGGATGTTCGCCTCGACATCGCGCGCCCACTGCCCCTCATCCAACGTCAGACGCTGGAGGTGAATCTGGAAGGTGCGCGTCGCTCCAACCGGCTGCTTGAGCAGTTGTGCGACGTTGAGCACCGTGTCGTTTGCGAGGTCCGGCAAGCGTAGATCCATGATGGTCCTCCTGGCAGCCTGCGCCTCCTGGGCAAGATGGGCGCAAACTGGTCTAGTGTATCATGCCGTGGCGCAGGTTGTGTACCTCGGAGCCAGCGACACAGGATGAGAGGGATTGCGTGGCGGCCGTCCACGACACCATCACCGTACCCGCTCGCTGATCCCGCCGGACGACACCACGGGAGAAGCCATGGGCACGACACGCGATCCGACAGCCAGACTCCTCGCGGCGCTCGACGCCGCGTGGGCCGACTTCCACGCTTCCTACGCCGGCTTATCGGACGACGAGCTCCTCGAACCAGGCGTGAGCGGCGACTGGTCGATCCGTGACATCATGGCCCACGTGAGCTGGTGGGAAGAGGAGGCGCTGAAACACCTTCCCGTGATCCTCGCGGGCGGTCGCCCACCCCGCTACTCGGACCTCTACGGCGGCATCGACGCCTTCAATGCGCGCAAGGCTAAAGAGTGGCGCGGCCTGTCGCTCGCCGAGGTCCGCCACCGCCTCCACGAGACGCATGACCGCCTCGTCGCCTATCTCCAGCAGGTACCGCCCGACCACCTCAAGAGCGGCACACGCTTTCGCCGCCGCCTGCGCCTCGACACCTACGGCCATTACCCGCTCCACGCCCAGGCGATCCGCGAGTGGCGCACGCGGCGGGAAAGCCACTGACCGCCCGCTGCAGGAGACCGGCCAACTCTCTTGGCGCATGGAGTTTGACGAATCACCGTGATCCACCGGAGCCGACCCCGTCGCCCAGCGGCCGTCGTCCCGAGCGAAGCCGGAGGGGGCGGCCAGCCGCCCCCGGCGACTCCGTCCGAGCCGAAGGGCCGCTCCGGTACGTGGCCGGTCCAACGCGAGATCCTTCGCTCCGCGAAGGATGACGCGAGTGCGGTTTCGATTGCTGGCGGAGATACCAGGTCAATTCGTCCATCTCAATGAGCCGATTGGTAGAATGGCGCTGCGGGAGGCAGGTAACCACGATTACGGGAGGTGCAGGTGGCGCGGATCCTCGTCGTCGAGGATGAAGCAAGTATCCGCACGACGATCGCATACAACCTCAAAAAGGCGGGGCACGACGTGCGCACCGTCGCCGACGGCGAGGCCGCCATCGCTCAGGCCAACGCCGATCCGCCCGATCTGGTCATCCTCGACATCATGCTCCCCACCATCGACGGCTTCGATGTCTGCCGACACATCCGCCGTTCTAGCTCGGTGCCGATCCTCATGCTCACCGCGCGGGACGATGAGGTCGACCGCGTCGTCGGCCTGGAGATCGGGGCCGACGACTACGTCACCAAGCCCTTCTCGATGCGAGAACTTATGGCCCGCGTCAAAGCGCTCCTGCGCCGCCGCGAGCTGCTGGAGCAGGAACTCGCCAGCAACCCGGACGGCCGGGAGGAAGTCTTCGAGATCGGCACCCTGCGCATCGACCCGGGCGCCTACCGCGTGACCCGCGACGGCCGCGAGGTTCAGCTCACGCCCAAAGAGATGGACCTGCTGGTCTACCTCGCCCGGCACCGGGGAAACGTCTGCCCAACCCGCCGGATCCTCGAGGCGGTCTGGGGGTACGACTACTACGGCGACAACCGCACCGTGGCCGTGCATATCCATGGCCTGCGAGAGAAACTGGAGGAAGACCCGCGCCAGCCCCGGCTGATCGAGACGGTTCGCGGCGTGGGGTATCGCCTGGCAGGGTAGCATCGTGCTCCGTCGGCTCCACACGCGCCTCAGTCTCGGCTACATCGCGCTCATGGCGGGCGTATTCCTCCTGTTGGGAGCCTACCTCGTCAACTACGTCCAGGACCTGGAACGACAGGAACTGCGCACTCGACTCGAGTCCCAGGCGTGGCTCGTGGCCCTGGCGGCCGCGCCGATGATCGGGACCACGGAGGAGCCCAACCTTCAGGAGTTCGCCCAGGACGCAGCCGGCCAGATCGACGCCCGGGTCACGATCGTCGACCAGGAGGGCCGCGTGCTCGGCGACTCGGAGGCGGACCCCGCGACGATGGAGAACCACGCGGACCGCCCCGAGGTGGCCGCGGCGCTCTCCGGCCAGATCGGTGAGTCGAGCCGCCCGAGCGACACCCTCGACCGCACCCTGATCTACCTAGCCGTCCCGATCGTGCGCGATGGCGAGCAACTCGGCGCCGCGCGCGTCGCCCTGCCGAGCGACCAGTTCGCCGGCTGGCTGCGAAATATCGTGGTGGCGGTCGTCGCCGCCCTCGGGATCGCCGCCCTGGCGATCGCTGCACTCTCAGCCATCCTGGCGGGGGTCATCACCCGCCCGCTCAGCGAGCTGATCCAGACCGCGCGTCGAATCGCACAGGGTGACCTGGCGGCCCGCGCCCCGGAGCACGCCGGAGGCGAAATCGCGGAGCTGTCCCACGCCTTCAACGAGATGACCACCACGCTGCAGGCCAACATCGACGCGATCGAGGCCGAGCGGGCACGCCTGAGCGCGATCGTCGAGCACCTGACCGATGGGATCCTGATTGTCGACGATCAGGGCCAGCTCGCGCTGCTCAACAACGCGGCCGAACGGCTCCTGGGCACCCCCCGAGACCGCCTGCTGAACCGTCCCTACGCGCTGGCCGTGCGGGATCACGATCTGGCCGAGGTCATCGCACAGGCGCACAGCGGGGACGAACCGGTCAGGCGGCTGTTCGAGATTGGGCAGCCGCGCCGCTACGTCGAGGCGGTGGCCTACTCCATCCCCCACCGCGCGACGCCGGTCGTCGTCATTCTGCGGGACGTCACCGAGTTGCGCCGGACCGACATGATCCGGCGGGATTTCGTCGCCAACGTCTCGCACGAGCTTCGCACGCCCATCGCGTCCCTCAAGGCTCTGGTCGAGACGCTCCTCGACGGCGCATTGGAGGACGAAGAGGTCGCGCACGAGTTCCTGGCGCGCATGGAAACTGAGGTCGACGGGCTCGCCCGGCTGGTCCAGGATCTCCTGGAGCTCTCCCGCGCGGAGTCCGGCCGGCTGACCCTGAGCCCGGTGGCCGCCGACATCCGGCGGGTGGCTGAGCAGGTCATCGCCCGCCTCCGCACCCAGGCCGAGCCGAAGAAACTCGATATCCGGATCGAGATCCCCGACGGGCTGCCGCCCGGCCGTTTCGACCCGGAGCGCATCGAGCAGGTCCTGGTCAACCTGGTCCACAACGCGGTGAAGTTCACCCCGCCCGGCGGCATCATCACCGTCGGGGCAGCGGCCGAAGACGACCACCTGGTCGTCTGGGTGGCCGACACCGGCCCCGGCGTTGCCCCCGAGGATCGGGATCGAATCTTCGAGCGGTTCTACAAGACGGATCGCTCCCGCGCCGACGCCGGAACCGGGTTGGGGCTCTCCATCGCCCGGCATCTCGTCGAACTGCACGGCGGGCGCATCTGGGTCGACGGCACCGCCCGTCCCGGCACCACCATCAAGTTCACCCTCCCGCTCGCCCTCGAGCCCGCCCCAACCGGCGACTCCACTCCCAGCGCGCACCGAGCCTGAGATCGGCTCTCATCCACCGGGCACCCGCTTGCACGCTCGATCCCAGCAAGATACCCCGCTTCTTGTTGTGTCATCCTGAGCGAAGTAAAGGATCTCGTGCTGGGGCGTCCGCACTCACTGGAGATCCTTCGCTTCGCTCAGGATGACATCGGTTGCTCCGAGTGACACGGCGGGGCATCCACCTGCGCTGGTAACGCGGGCCGGGGATCCCGACGCCACACAGCGATAGCACTCCTTTAATCGCTCCTTAATGCATCTCCGACAGTGGGCTAACACCCGGTTCCTACACTCAGGCCGGCAAGTCGGCTGGCGACGCTTGGGTCGCCGCCGCACAGCGGAACGATGAGGAGGAATCGGTGATTGCCCAATCTGGGAAGCGACTCGGCGCGCTGATCGCCCTGCTCATGGTAGCGGTCCTGGTACTGCTCGCCTGCGGCGGTGGCAGCGACAGCACCCCAACCGCCGCCGGCGGGGATGGCGCGACGTCGACCGCCATCGGAGAGGCGTCGACGAGCGCGCCCGCCGGCAGCCCCACCGGCACCGGTGGCAGTACCAGTAACGGCGGCGCTCACAGCGACCTGCAGGCGAACCTGACGGGCTCTGGTGCGAGCTTCCCCGACCCGCTCTACCAGCGCTGGATCGAGGAATACAAGAGCGTCGCACCCGGCGTCACGATCAACTACCAGTCGGTCGGCTCCGGCCAGGGCAAGAACGACTTCATCAGCGGGGTAACCGACTTCGGCGGCACCGACGCCTACATGACCGATGAGGAGCTGGCCGAAGCGCCCGACACGCTCCACATCCCGACCGTCCTCGGCGCGGTCACGGTCACCTACAACCTGCCGGGCGTCGACGACCTCCGGTTCTCCGGCCCCACCCTCGCGGGCATCTTCCTCGGCCAGATCACGACCTGGAACGACCCGGCCATCGCGGCTGACAACCCCGGCGTCGAACTGCCCGATCAGCCGATCACCGTGGTCTACCGATCGGACGGCTCCGGCACGACCGCCATCTTCACCGACTACCTGAGCAAGGTCAGCGAGGAGTGGGCATCCCAGGTCGGGAGCGGCACCGCGGTCCAGTGGCCGGTCGGCATCGGCGCCGAGAAGAACCCAGGCGTGACGGCGGCTGTCCAGCAGACGCCGGGAGCCATTGGCTATGTCGAGTTGATCTACGCGCTCGCGAACGATCTTCCGGCCCCCGCGATCAAGAACGCGGCGGGGAACTACGTCACCCCGTCGCTGGAGTCGGTGAGCGAAGCGGCCGCTGGGTTCCTGGCCGACCTGCCGGACGATCTGCGGGTGTCGATCACCAACCCACCGGAGGGTGAGAACGCCTACCCGATCGCGGGCTTCACCTGGATCCTCGTCCGCGGCCAGTACGACGACGAGGCCAAGGCCCGGGCGCTGACCGAGTTCCTCTATTGGGCACTGACCGAGGGTGATGGCTACGCGGAGGAGCTGCACTACGCGCCGCTGCCCGACCCGGTCAAGGAACTGGCGATCCAGAAGCTGGAGCAGATCACGGTTGGCGGCACACCGGTCTTCACCTCCCCCGCGCAATAGAACTGCGCGCCCCTCCTCCCCTCTCCCCTTGTGGGAGAGGGGGCCAGGGCGTGCGGGGAACGGATTACGGACGACCGACACTGCAGAAGGAAACGGCAGGAGAGATTCTCATGATCGCGACCGGGCAGCCCGTTTCCCGGTCTCACCGGCTCCGACGGCGGCTCCGGCACGGGGATGTTCCCTTCCGGCTGCTTGCCGCCACATTCGCGTTCGTCGTCGTCGCGCTCCTGGTGGCTATCGTCGGCGTCGCCTGGGACGGGTCGGCCGCCGCACGGGAGGCGTTCGGCCTGCGCTTTCTGACTCGCACTGCCTGGAACCCGGTCGCCGGCGAGTTTGGAGCGCTCCCCGCCATCTACGGCACGATCGTCTCCTCGGCGATTGCACTCTTGCTGGCAGCACCGCCCGGCATCATGATCGGCATCTTCCTGAGCGACCTCAGCCCGGCCCGGCTGCGCGGGCCGCTCTCGCTCATGGTCGAGCTCCTTGCCGCGATCCCCAGCGTCGTCTACGGCATGTGGGGGATCTTCGTCTTCATCCCGTTCTTCCGCGGGGCCATCGCTGAGCCGGTGTCACGCGCACTCGGCGACACCGTGCCCTTCCTGGCCGGGCCCGTCACCGTCGGGCGCGGCCTGCTGGTGGCGGGGATCATCCTGGCGATTATGATCCTCCCCACGATTGCGGCTGTCTCACGCGACGTGCTCTCGGTCGTACCGACGCACCAGCGCGAGGCCCTGCTGGCGCTCGGCGCCACCCGCTGGGAGGTCATCCGCCACGCGCTGCTCCCCTACGCCCGCGCCGGGATCGTCGGCGGGATGATGCTCGGCCTGGGCCGGGCACTCGGCGAGACGATGGCGGCGACCATGGTGATCGGCAACACGCCGCGGATCGATCCGTCACTCTTCCAGCCAGCGACGACAGCCGCCTCCCTGATCGCGAGCCAGCTCCCGACCACCAACACCGAGCTGCACTCCAGCGCGCTCGTCTACCTGGCGCTGGTTCTGTTCCTCATCACCCTGCTGGCCAACTCGATCGCCCGCCTCCTCGTCTGGCGCGTGGCGGGCGCCGCCGGGGGGAGACGCTAGATGTTCGACACCGTTGCGAACGCTGCCAGCGTGCGGTACCGCCGCCGGGTCTGGGTGAACCGGCTCATGCTCGGCCTCACCATCGGCTCGACCGCCGTCGCGCTGGTGCCGCTCGTCCTGATCCTCTCCTACGTGGTGCGACAGGGAGTTGGCGCGCTCAGCGTCGGGTTTTTCACCGAGACCTTCCGGCCGGTGACGATCGGCGTGGCCGGTGGCGCCGGGGGCGTGCTCCATGCCATCGTCGGCTCCGCTCTCATCGTCGGTGCGGCCCTGCTCCTGGCGACCCCGCTCGGCGTCCTGGCGGGCATCTACCTCGCCGAGTACCGATCCGGTCCCGCCGCGACCGTGATCCGCTTCTGCACGGACGTCCTGAGCGCCATGCCGTCGATCGTCGTCGGCGTGACCGCCTACGTCTTGATCGTGCAGCGGACTCGCCAGTTCTCCGGCCTGGCTGGATCGATCGCCCTGGCCGTGCTGATGGTGCCGGTCATCACGCGCACGACCGAGGAGATCCTGCAACTCGTCCCCCAGAGCATGCGCGAAGCGGCGGCGGCACTCGGCGCGCCGCGGTGGTGGACGACGCTCACGGTGGTGCTGCCGGCCGCGTTGGGGGGCATCGCCACTGGCGTCTTGCTCGCGATGGCACGCGCCGCGGGCGAAACGGCGCCGCTGCTGGTCACGGTGCTCGGCAACAACCAGCTCACCTTCGACATCTTCGGCCCGATGCAGGCCCTGCCGTTGCTGGCCTACCGGTACACCGAGCAGCCGTTCGCGGTGCTCAACGAGCAGGCGTGGGGCGCCGCGCTGATCCTCGTCGTGCTCGTGCTCGGGACGAACATCCTGGTCCGCGCCCTCACCCGACGCCGGGCCGGGTAGGAGAAGGAGCATCTGTGGCGACCACCCCGCCCACCGCACCGGCGATTCGAATGCCGCCCACCTCGGAGGCGCACCTGGTGTTGGAGGGACTCACGCTGCGCTACGGCGCCCGCATCGCCGTCGCACCGACCACGCTGACCATCCCGCGCCACCGGGTGACGGCGATCATCGGGCCATCGGGTGCGGGCAAGTCGACCCTGCTGCGCGCGCTGAACCGTCTCCACGAGACGGTCCCGGGCGCCGGTGTCGACGGCCGCGTCCTCCTCGACGGCGAGGACATCTACGGCCTTGGCGTCGACCCGATCCTCCTCCGGCGCAGGGTCGGTATGGTGTTCCAGCAGCCCAACCCACTGCTCACCCGCTCGATCGCCGAGAACGTGAGCATCGGGCTCGAACTCGTCGGCATGCCACGCCGGGAGCGCGCCGCGACCGTCGAGTGGGCGCTGCGTCGCGCGGCGCTCTGGGACGAGGTCCGCGACCGGCTGGATCACCCGGCCACCTCGCTCTCCGGCGGGCAGCAGCAGCGGCTCTGCATCGCCCGGACCCTCGCGGTCCGCCCCGAGGTGATCCTGATGGACGAGCCGGCCAGCGCACTCGACCCGATCGCCACCTCCCGCATCGAGGACCTGATTCGTGAGCTGGCGAGCGAGTTCACCGTCGTCATCGTGACCCACAACATGCAGCAGGCGGCCCGGATCGCGGACTACACCGTCTTCATGACCCCCAACGAGGACGGCGCCGGCGAGGTGGTCGAGGCCGGGCCGACAGAGGAGATCTTCACCGCGCCGCACAACCAGCGCACCGAGGACTACATCACCGGGAGGTTCGGCTAATGCAGCAAGCAGGAGTGACCACGGTGGTCCCCGAACGCCGCATCCACCTCGCCGTCGCCGGCGCCCGCGACGACGCCCCGGCGATCCCTGCAGCGAGCGAGGTCAAGCTGGACATACGCAAGCTCACCATCATCTACAGGCAGCGTGTCGCTGTGCGGGACATCGATCTGCGCATCCCCGCCCAGGCTGTGACCGCCATCATCGGTCCGTCGGGGTCGGGCAAGTCGACCCTGCTCCGGGCGCTAAATCGCATGCACGACGACGTACCCGGCGTGCGGGTCACCGGCGAAGTCCTCCTCGACGGGCAGCCGGTCTACGGACCCGAAGTGGACCCTGTCGATGTCCGGCGCCGGATCGGCATGGTCTTCCAGCGTCCCAACCCCTTCGCCAAGTCCATCTTCGATAACGTCGCCTTCGGCCTGACCGTCTTCGGCGCTCGCCGCCTCTCCCGTCGGGAGGTGGCGGAGCGGGTCGAGCGGGCTTTGCGTCAGGCTGCGCTCTGGGACGAAGTGAAGGACCGGTTGGACCAGCCGGCCACGTCGCTCTCCGGTGGACAGCAGCAGCGGCTATGCGTGGCCCGAGCGCTGGCTGTCGAGCCGGATGTCGTGCTCCTGGACGAGCCGACCAGTGCCCTCGACCCGATCGCCACGGGCCGGATCGAGCAGTTGATGCGGGAGCTGGTCGAGCAGCACGGGTACACCGTGGTCGTGGTCACGCACAACATGCAGCAGGCGGCTCGCGTCTCCGACGTGACCGCCTTCATGACCGTCGATGCGAGCCGCGCGGGGACACTCGTCGAGGTCGGCCCCACCGCTCGCATCTTCACCAACCCCCAGGACCAGCGGACCGAGGACTACATCACCGGCCGCGTGGGTTAGGAGCGAAGAGTCCATGACCGCACCAGGACAGCCCCGGGCTCACTACGATCGGCAGCTCGACACGCTGCGCCGGGATCTGCTGATGCTCGGCAGCGTCACCGAGAAGGCCGTCGCCCGCGCCGTCGATGCACTGCGCCGGCGCGACAGCGCGGTGGCACGGGAGGTCATCCGCGAGGATCGGAACATCGACGAGCGCAGCTACGACCTGGAGGAGCGCGCGCTCCTGCTACTCGCCACCCAGCAGCCACTTGCGACCGACCTGCGCACCATCGCGGCGACGCTCTTCATCATCACCGAGCTCGAGCGCATCGGCGACTACGCCGAGGGGATCGCTCGCATCACCCTCATGCTGGAGCCATACCCGCCGCTCAAGCCGCTGATCGACATCCCGCGCATGGCCGAGATCGCGCTGGAGATGCTCCACGGCAGCCTCGCCGCGTTCGTCGACGGGGATCTCGTGGCCTGCCAGGCGATCTGGCACCGGGACGACGAGGTGGACGCGCTCTACGATCAGGTCTACCGCGAGCTGCTCACCTACATGCTCTCCGACCCCGGCACCATCGAGCGCGCCACCCGCCTCATCTGGGCGGCGCACAACCTGGAGCGCATCGCCGACCGGGTGACCAACATCTGCGAGCGCACCGCCTTCGTCATCACCGGAAATCCCCGCGCGCTTCCGAGCGACGAGGAGGCAGCCCCCGGCGGGTGAGCGAATGCGCCGTCGCGACGACGCAGCAGGCCCACGACTGCCGTATCATGTGACCACACCGCTGAGCCCGGCAGCGCCGCACGGGAGTGAGAGGAGCAACCGCGATGAAGTACGCTGCGATCATCCAGTACGGCAATCGTGAGCAGATCGCGAAGGTCCGCCCGGTCCACCGCGAATACCTCGGGCGCCTGAAGGAGCAGGGGAAACTCTGGGCTTCCGGCCCGTTCACCGACGACAGCGGCGCCCTCATCATCTACGAAGCCGAGTCCGAAGAGGAAGCCCGCCGCCTCATCACGGACGACCCCTTCCACGCTGCCGGCGTCTTCGTCAGCTACGAGCTAAAGCCGTGGCAGCAGGTGTTCTAGGCGATGGCCCTCACCCCCGGCCCCTCTCCCAACTTTGGGAGAGGGGAGGGAACGTCACACGCACACCATTCCCCCTCTCCCAAAGTTGGGAGAGGGGGCTAGGGGGTGAGGGCCGCGTCCTTCCCCCCAATTGACATCCCCACCCCGCGAATCGTATTGTGAGACTAACGAACCACGAGTCAGAAGCCGGCCGCGTAGATCCCATCTCCACCGATCTACCACTGCCGTCACACCAGGCGAGGAGGGAAGCATGGCCGCATTGTCCTACGCCCATGGCACCAGCCCGATCCCCCTACTGGGTGAGACCATCGGCGAGAACCTGCGGCGCACGGTGGAGCGCGTCGGGGACCACGAGGCGCTTGTCGTCCGCCATCAGGATTACCGCGCCACCTACCGGGAATTCTGGGAGCAGACCGGACTGGCGGCCCGTGGCCTGCTGGCCCGTGGTGTCCGCAAGGGGGATCGCGTCGGGATCTGGTCGCCCAACCGCTACGAGTGGGTCGTCATCCAATACGCCACCGCCCGCATCGGCGCGATCCTGGTCAACATTAACCCGGCCTACAAGACCGCCGAGCTCGAGTACGCACTGAACCAGTCGGGCACAAGTTTCCTGATCCTGGCGCGCGCCTTCCGGACAACGGACTATGTCGCCATGCTCAACGAGGTCCGCGACCGCTGCCCGGAGCTGCGGCAAACGCTGGTCCTCGACGACGAATGGGAGGGACTGCTCGCCGACGGAGCGGGCGTGCCGGAGGCGACGCTTGCAGAGATTGAGGCGAGCCTCCAGTTCGACGAGCCGATCAACATCCAGTACACCTCGGGTACCACCGGGTTCCCCAAAGGCGCGACCCTCTCCCACCACAACATCCTGAACAACGGCTTCTTCATCGGGGAGGGCTTGCGCTACACGGAGAACGACCGCGTGTGTATCCCGGTACCGTTCTACCACTGCTTCGGGATGGTGCTGGGCAATCTCGCGTGCACCACCCATGGCGCCTGCATTGTCGTCCCCGGCGAGGCCTACGACCCGGTCGCGGTGCTGGAGACGGTGCAGGCCGAGCGCTGTACCTCGCTCTACGGCGTCCCCACCATGTTCATCGGCGAACTGGAGCACCCGCGCTTCTCGGAGTTCGACCTCTCGACCCTCCGCACCGGGATCATGGCGGGTTCCCCCTGCCCGGTCGAGGTGATGAAGCGCGTCCAGTCGCAGATGCATATGACCGAGGTCGCCATCTGCTACGGCATGACCGAGACCTCGCCCGTCTCCACTCAGACCGCGATCGACGACCCGCTGGAGAAGCGCGTGGGGTCCGTCGGCAAGGTGCACCCGCACCTCGAGGTCAAGATCATCGACCCGGCCACCGGCGAGATCGTCCCGCGCGGCACGCCCGGTGAGCTGTGCACCCGTGGCTACTCCGTGATGCTGGGCTACTGGAACAACGAGGAAGCCACCCGCCAGGCGATCGACGCCGCCCGCTGGATGCACACCGGCGACCTGGCGACGATGGACGACGAGGGGTACGTCAACATCGTCGGACGGATCAAGGACATGATCATCCGCGGCGGGGAGAACATCTACCCGCGCGAGGTGGAGGAGTTCCTCTACACCCACCCGGCCGTGGCCGACGTCCAGGTCATCGGCGTTCCAGACGAGCGGTACGGCGAGGAGGTCATGGCCTGGGTCAAGCTGCGGGAGGGCGCGCAGGTCACCGGCGAGGAGCTGGCCGCCTACTGCCGCGGCCGCATCGCGACCTACAAGATCCCGCGCTACTGGAAGTTCACCGACACCTTCCCGATGACGGTGACGGGCAAGATCCAGAAGTTCCGCATGCGGGAGATGGCGATCGAGGAGCTCGGCCTGCACGGCGCCGCCGCCGTCCAGACCGCCTAAGCGATCATCGCCGGACGGGCTGACGGAATTTGACGATCTACCGTGGTACAGGTACCGGTCACCGTCGTCTCGTGTTTGTCATCCTGAGCGGAGCCGGGGGCGGCGGCCAGCCGCCCCCGGCGCAGCGAAGGATCTCTGATGCGGGGCCGATGCGATGCGAGATCCTTGGCTCCGCCGCCCGGCGCTCCGCGCCGGTCGGCTCCGCTCAGGATGACAGCGACCGGGCAACGGGGTCGGCGACGGTATATCACGGTAATTCATCAAACTCCATAGGCCGGCATCTTTCCTGGCCGCGCCGGCCCCACTGACCGACGCACCGTGCGGCGCCGCCGCCTGCCGGTCGCCCGCCCCGCACGGCTGCATCGGGAGCGGTCTATACACACGTCGCCGACCTCCGACAGCAGCGGGGATGGACCGCGTCCCGGCCTTGGACGGCGACCGGGGTCATCCGGCGTCGGCCCCGGCGACGCAGGCGCTCCTTCGGTGCTACTATGTGCCCTGAGCCGCCCATGCCAGCGGGATGCCGCATCTGGGCCCGGCACCAGCGAGGGATCGGACCACGCCGGTCACGACCGGCGTTCGCCACGGGTACGCGGGAGGTAACCACCATGGCGACAGAGGTCACCACCAAGGAGTACGGACTATTGATCGGCGGGCAGTTCGTTCCCGCCGCCTCCGGGGAGACCTTCCCCACCTACAACCCGGCAACCAACGAGGTCATCGCGCACGTGCCGAAGGCGGGCCGCGAGGATGTCAACCGGGCCGTCGCCGCCGCGCGCAAGGCCTTCGACGAGGGCCCCTGGGGGAAGATGACCCCGATGGAGCGCGCCAAGCGCATGCGGAGGGTCGCTGAAATCCTGCGCGAGCGGCTGGAAGAGATCGCCCGCCTGGAGACGCTCAACTGCGGCAAGATCATCATCGAGTCGCGCGCCGATGTCGCCGCCTCGGCCAACTGCTTCGACTACTACGCCAACCTGACCGGGCAGATCTGGGGCGAGACGATCCCCATGAACGGCCCGCTCTTCGACTACACCCTCCGCGAGCCGTACGGCGTCTGCGGGCAGATCATCCCCTGGAACTTCCCGCTGCTGATGGCGGCATGGAAGGTCGCTCCGGCGCTCGCGGCGGGCAACACGGTCGTCCTCAAGCCCGCCAGCGCGACACCGCTGACCGCGCTCGTCCTGGGCGAGATCTGCCAGGAAGCGGATATCCCCGACGGGGTCGTCAACATCCTGACCGGGCCCGGCGCCGAGGTCGGCGCGGCCATCGCCGAGCACCCCGACGTCGACAAGATCGCCTTCACCGGCGAGACGGAGACGGGCCGCGAGATCCTGCGGCTGTCCGCCGGGACGATCAAGAAGGTGTCGCTGGAGCTGGGCGGCAAGTCGCCCAACATCGTCTTCTCCGACGCCGACCTGGAGGAGGCGGTCAACGGCTCGCTCTTCGCCATCTTCACCAACGCCGGCCAGCGCTGCACCGCCCGCACCCGGCTCTTCCTCCACGAGTCGATCCACGACCAGTTCCTGTCCGACTTCATCGCCAAGGCCGGCAAGATCCGCATCGGCGACCCGCTGGAGGACACCACGCAGATGGGCCCGGTCATCTCCAAGCGCCAGTGCGAGCGCGTGCTGGGCTTCATCGAGCGGGCGCGCAGCGAGGGCGCGAACCTGGCGCTCGGCGGCAAGCGCCCGGACGACGAGGTGCTCCAGAAGGGCAACTTCATCGAGCCGACCATCTTCACTCAGGTCCAGAACGATATGACCATCGCGCAGCAGGAGGTCTTCGGGCCGGTGCTCTCGGTCATTCCCTTCCGGGATGAGTCCGAGGTCGTGGCGATGGCGAACAACACCATCTACGGCCTGGCCGCGACGATCTGGACCAACGACCTGAAGCGCGCCCACCGGCTGGCATCCCGTATCCGCGCCGGGAACGTCAGCATCAACTTCCCGACCGTCAACCCGCCGGAGGCGCCGTTCGGCGGCTTCAAGCAGAGCGGCATCGGCCGGGAGCTCAGCCGCCACGCGCTCGACCTCTACACCCAGGTCAAGAACGTGGTCGTCAACCTGGCCGACGAGCGCTTCGACTGGTACGGCAAGTGGCCCGTGGGGCAGAAGTAGGAGAGGCGACCCCTCACCCCCTAACCCCCTCTCCCCTTGTGGGAGAGGGGGGATGGCCCTCACCACCGACCCCTCTCCCACCCTTGGGAGAGGGGGGAACGTCGTCCGTATTGCTCCCCTCTCCCCTTGTGGGAGAGGGGCAGGGGGTGAGGGGTTCCGTTACCTTCTTGTCATCTACGGGAACAACGTCTCCAGCGCGTAGCGGCCGGCGCTGAGGATGGCGAGTGTCGCGTAGGCGCCGAGGAGAGCGCCGAGGGCGGGGCCGGCGAGTTCGCGCGGCGTCGCGGCTGCCAACACGCGCGACCGGCCCAGCAGGATCAACACCAGCGCGATCTCGAAGAGCGCCAGCACCGCCGCGCCGATCAGGAGCAGCGTGATCGGCGTGTAGAGCGCGGGGATACCGCTCCCCGCAGCCAACCCGAACGCACCTGCCATGGCGAGCACGTCAGCGAGGTCACGCCACCCGCGCAGTGCCGGTTCCCGCTGCGTCAGCTCCGGCCGCCAGATCGTCGCCGCGGTGAGCAACCAGAGGAACGTCCCCAACGTTGTACCCATGAGCGCTCCGGTGATGTACCGGAGCGTATTTGTCGGGGGATAGATCGCCGGAAGGCCGGTGTCGTCGAGGAGCGAGTTGATCCCGTCGATGCCCATGGCCACGGCGAACCCACCAAGCAACAGGACGATCGGAAGGGAAGGCAGCCCGGCAGCGCGCACGCGTCCCCGGGTCAGAAGGTAGAGCTGGGTCACCAGGAACCCGCCGTAGATGCCGGTCATGCGCGCGTCGAAGGGGAGCCGCACCACACCGAACCAGAAGGAATGGTCCGGGATCTGGGCACACAGTCCGTGCAGCAGCGCGAGGGATTTCGTCTCCAGCGGCGCCGGCACGCCCAGGAACACGAGGAGTGATAGACCAACCAGCACGACGAACACGGTACCCCGCCGCTCACCCCCGGTGAGTACCTGGTATGCGACCTTCGTCATCTTTGGGCTCCCTCGTCACCCGCTACCGGCATCCCCGCGTATAGTAGACTAGGTGACCCATTCCTAGTATTTCCGACAACGATTGCTCGTTGTACGGACATCTTGACCGTTCACTTGTTGGGGACGTACCGTTGTCGCGAGCGCAGCCGACTACGTGCGGCTGCCGCCTGACAAGACGAAGAGCGAGCAGACCATGTTGCGTGAGCGATTGAATCGGCGGACGTTGCTCAAGGTGGCCGGGGGTGCGCTCCTGGCGACCGTGGTCGACTTCCGGCAACCGGGAGCACAGGCCAGCGCCATGACCCGCACCGCGTGGGTCGAGCGCGACGTCTTCCCCACGAGCGGCCAGTATCAATCTGCCGTCTTCACCACCGAGGGCCAGTACAACAGCATCGAGGTCGGGTGGTTCGCGGATATCCCGGCAGGGAGCCGGCTCGACTTCGCGGTGCGCACGAGCGTCGATGGGACGACCTGGAGCGAGTGGGTCGACCTCCATGCGGACGACCACCTGCAACCGCTCGAGGGCCGGCGCACCTACGCGGTTCCGCTCCTGACGGAGCCGAGCACGCACCTCCAGTACCGGGTCGACATCGTGCCGAACGCGCTGGGCGAGGCACCCCTCCTCCACGAGGTTGAGATCGCGGCGGTCGATACCTCCGCCCCGGCACAGCTCCTGGCGGCGACCGACCTGATCGACGGCTGGATCATCCCGCGCGCGGGATGGGGTGCGGACGAGTCGCTCCGCTTCAAGGACGGCGAGGAGATCTGGGAGCCGGAGTACGCGCCGATCCAGAAGGTGATCCTGCACCACACCGTCACCCAGAACCGGCCCCCGGACCCGGCGGCCGCCATCCGGTCGATCTACTACTACCATGCCGTCACCCTCGGCTGGGGCGACATTGGCTACAACTTCCTCGTCGACTGGGAGGGTCGCGTCTACGAGGGCCGCTACGGCGGCGGAGGCGTGGTCGGCGGCCACGCGCTCCAGTACAACCGCGGCAGCATCGGGATCGCCGTCCTCGGCAACTTCCAGGACACGCCCGTGCCTCAGGCGGCGCTCGACGCGATCGTGCGTCTGATCCGCGAGCGTGCCGGAAACGTCGACCCAGGCGGCTGGAGCTTCTTCGTCGACCGGGACAACGTCCCCAACATCGCCGGCCACCGCGACGTGCTCTCAACCGAATGCCCCGGCTCGGCGTTCTACGCCCGGCTCCCGGAGATCCGGGGCTGGCTGAAGGGGACCGGGCCGATTTACGCGCCACAGTCAGCCGACGCCCGGGGCCGCCTGGTCGCCGTCACCATCACCCCGAAGTCGACCTACGTCGGGATGCCGATCCGCGTCGACGCGGTGGTCGAGAACATCGGATCGACCCCGCTCTACGGGCAAGAGCCCGCCGACGGCTACATGTACGTCGAGGGGCAGGACTTCCAAAGCGCCGGCTTCCCCAAGATCGAGGGGCGCTTCCGCGTCGGGATTGACTACTCCGGTAACGACGGCCTGCCGAATCCGTTCCGCTGGGGCACGCCCCACCCGATTGCGCCCGGCGAGCGGGCGACCATCACCGGCTACTTCCGCCTGGCATCCACCGGCACAAAGACGATCACCGCCAGCCTCGTCCAGGAATTCGTCCGCTACCATGAGGAGAACGCCTTCCCCCAGGAGATCACGATCGAGCCCCCACCGACCGACGCCGTACCCCGCAGCCCCAATGCGGACATGGTCTACGTCGACGTGACCGGGCACAACGTCCCCCGGATCTTCTGGGACTACTGGGAGCGCAACGGCGGGCTGATGCGCTTCGGCTACCCGCTGACCGAGCCGTTCTACGAGCTGTCGCCGGTGGACGGCAAGGCACTGCTGGTCCAGTACTTCGAGCGTGCCCGCTTCGAACACCACCCCGATCTGGCCGGAACCCCCTACGAAGTGCTCCTCGGCCTGCTGGGTCGCGAGATCACCGCGGGGCGCGAGCATGAGGCACCGTTCCGTCCGCTGGCGAATGCCACGCCCGGCCCTGATCGCGACTTCTTCCCGGCGACAGGGCACACCCTCGCCTACGGCTTCCGCGACTACTGGTACCGCAACGGCGGGCTGCCGATCTTCGGTTATCCGATCAGCGAGGAGTTTCAGGAGCTGAGCAGGACCGACGGCGAGATGCACACGGTGCAATACTTCGAGCGTGCCCGCTTCGAGTGGCACCCGGACAAGCGCGGCACGCCCTACGAGTTCCTGCTCGGCCACCTCGGCCGGGAGATCCTCATCGCCCGCGGCTGGCTGAAGGGCGCGTACTAGCGGCGCAGCAGCAGCATAGCTGGAACACGATCGCGGCGGGTATCGTCCACGAACGACACCCGCCGCGCCGCGTTTCGCGCACAGGGCGAATCACCGTCCGGCACCGAACGGACGACAGCGCTCCAAACGGTGTCAGACGACGAGCACCTCGACGTCGATGTTCCCGCGGGTTGCCTTGGAGTAGGGGCACATGGCGTGGGCCGCGTCGGCAAGTTCGCGCGCCTTCTCACGGTCCACACCGGGGATCTCGACCATGATCTTCGCGGCGAGACCGAACCCACCCTCGGGATCGGCCCCCAGCGCCACCTCGACCTTCACGGTCGAGTCCGTCACGTCCACGTCGGCCTGACGCCCGACCGCCAGCAGGGCGCCCTGGAAGCAGGCACCCCACGCGGCGGCGAAGAGCTGCTCCGGGTTGGTTCCCTCGTTGGGACCGTCCGTCTTCGGGCGCCGAAGCTGGACATCCAGCACCCCGTCATCGCTGACGGCGTGGCCCTCACGCCCGCCGGTCACCGTGACGGTCGTCGAATAGCGGGGAGTGATCTTTGCCATACGTCCTTCCTCTCTCTCTCCAACGGATCTTTTGCCGTCGTTCGCAGGACGTCCTCCGCATCGTAGCAGCGGCCATACAGCCGCGAAACCCTGCCTGCGGCTCCGTGGCTAGTGCACCAGCCCCGCGCCGGGGTCGCTCGTGACACCCGAACGCGCCCGCTCGGCGGCAATGAGCGTGCGAGCCGCGGGGACGACCTCGGACGCATAGAGCTCGATCGACGCCGCGTCGTCCGCCGCCAGGATGAAGCCACTGACGCCGTACGTCAGGGCGATCGCCGCGATCTGCTCCGCCCATGCCTCGGGCGGCCCGTCGAACAGGCCACGGCCCGATGGCGCGAATCGCCCACCGATGTTCAGGAACCGTCGCACGGCGCGGGGGTCACGCCCCGCCTGAGCCGCGCCCTCGTCGATGTACTTGTTCATCTCCTCCAGGTCGGCCACCCCGCCCTCCAGGTAGGCGAGTGTCGGGATCCAGCCGTCCGCCCGGCGCCCGATGAGGCGCAGCATCCGCGGCTTGTAGGCACCGATCCAGATCCCGATGTCATGCGCCGGCGCGGGACCGCGTTTGGCGCCCTTCACCTGATAGTACGTGCCGTCGACGTACACGCCGCCGCGCTGATCGGCCGCCCACAGCTCGCGGATGATCTGGATCGCCTCCTCCAGGGCCTCGACCGCCTCTCCCGGCGTCCGGCGCGGCCCGCCCATGGCGGCGATGGGGCCCCAGAACCCACCGGCCCCGAGACCCAGCTCGAAGCGACCACCGCTCAGCCGGTCCAGGCTGGCGGCCGCGCGGGCCAGGACCGCCGGCTGCCGCAGCGGGAGGTTGAGCACGTTCCCGGCGACGCGGATCCGCTCCGTGCGAGACGCCACGAAAGACAGCAGCGTCCACGTATCGTAGAACGCCGGTTGGTAGGGGTGGTCCTGGAATGTCACCAGATCGAGCCCGGCGCGCTCCGACACGAGAGCCAGGTCCACCGCGTGCATCACCGGCTGCGCCACCGGCGTGACGAATGTTCCGAAGAGTAGTTCGTGTCCGTAGTCGGTCATAGCGTCTCCTCGATGATGGGTCGACAGGCCGGATCAGCGGGCGAGCACACCCGGCGCAATGTTGAAGTTGTCCCGAAACACATTGTCCGGATCGTAGCGCGCCTTCAACTCGCGCAGGCGCTGGAGCGTCCGCGGCGGGAACGCGTCGGCGATCCGCTCCGGGCGCGGGTCAGTCTCAAAGTTGAGGTAGATCCCGGTGAAGTGGTGGTGCAGCGCATCCCACTCGGCATCGACACGGGCTCGGTTAGAGCCGAACGCGGTCACGTGGAAGTTGGCCGAGCGGTGGGCGTAGGCCGTGGCGTCGGGGTCGACATCCGCCACCGCGCCGCCGACGGACCGGATCTGAAAGAAATACACCGCCCCGCTGCGGATGAGTCGCTCCGCCGCGGCGGCGAACGCGGGCGTGATGTGCTCGATGAGCCCCGATCGCCCGACCGGCTCACCCTGCCCGTCGTGGTAGCCACCCTGCGCGTTGGCCATGATGCTCGCGTACGGTGTGATCACGGCGTACTGGTCGTAGAGCGGCGCGACGGTGGCGAGCGGCTGCAGGCGATCGACGATCGTCTCCGGCTGATCCGAGGCGACCACGGCCATCACCTGCGCCACCAGCGGCTGCCCCCGGCGCGGGCGGCCCATGACGAGGAAGCTCGTCAGATCGCGCGGCGCCGCCTCGACTGCCGCGCCCCATCGTTCCAGGAAGCCAGCCGTGTCGCCGGCGTCGAACACGAACTGCGCCCAGCCGACATTGCCCACCGCGTCGGCCTCGAACTCGAACGACGTCACGATGCCGAAGTTGGCCCCGGCGCCGCGCACCGCCCAGAACAGGTCCGGGTTCTCCTCGTCGCTGGCGCGGACGATCGACCCATCGGCGAGGACCATCTCCACCGCCCGCAGATGATCGATCGTCAACCCGTGCAGGCGGGAGAGCCAGCCGATGCCGCCGGCCGTCGCCAGCCCACCCACGCCCACGCCGCCGTAGTCGCCGGAGCTGAGCGCCAACCCATAGGGCGCCAGCGCCGCGGCGACATCCCCCCAGCGGGCGCCCGGCCCGAGCCGTACCCGGCGCGCCGCCGGGTCCAGCACCTCGATGCGGTTCATCCGGCCCAGGTCGATGACGATACCGCCGTCGTTGGTCGAGCGGCCGCTGATCCCATGCCCACCGCTGCGGATCGAGAGCGGCACCTGTGGATGGGCACGCGCATAGGCGAGCGCGTCGATCACCTGCTCGACGCTGCTCACCGGCAGCACCAGACCGGGCGACCCCCCGCGCATGTACGTCGACCGGACACGCGCGTACTCCACGTCGCCCGGCTCGATGGCGACCTCGGCCAGCGACGGCGGGATGGCATCGTAGTCGATTCCAGGGCGGCGTCGGGCCCGCGCCGCGGCACGGCGGATTCGCACGCCGAAGTGCCCCGCCGGGAAAGCTCGCTCCACTTCGGCGCGCAGGGTTGGGACAACCTCAGTCGCGAACCGCTCGATCGTCTCCGGGTCGTCGGACGCGAGGATGATGGCGCCGATGCCGTCATCGACCACCAGGGGCAAGAGGTCTTCGACCCACTGCTCGCTCGGCCCGTTCAGGAAGCCGCCGCGCGATTGCGAGAAGCGCCCGGAGACGTTGACCAGCCGGCGGATCTCCCGCGGATCCCGCCCGGCAGCACGGGCGGCCTCGTCGATGATCCGGTTTCCGGCGGCGAGGTCGCCCGGATGGATGTACCCGAGGGAGGGCAGCCAACCATCCGCCTTCCGGCCGATCAGGCGCAGCATCCGCGGCTTGTTGGCACCGACCCAGATCGGGATGTCGTGCGCGGGCACCGGCCCGGGTCGCGCGCCCTCCAGCCGGTACTGCTCGCCCGCGAACCGTAGGGAGCGGGCGGCGGTGGTGTCCCAGATCGCGCGGATGACATCGATCGCCTCGTCGAGCGCATCCACCGCCTCGCCCGGGCCGAGCCGCCGCCCGCCCATCGCCGCAATGGCCTCCCAGAACGTCCCGGCGCCCAGACCCAGCGCCAGGCGACCGCCGGAGAGCAGATCCAGGCTCGCCGCCGCGCGTGCGAGCACCGCCGGCGAGCGCAGCGGCAGGTTGGCCACGTTGGGCGCGAGGTGGATACGCTCGGTCCGGCCCGCAACCCAGCTCAGTAAGGTCCAGGTATCGAGAAACCGCGGCTGGTAAGGATGATCCTGGAAGGTCACCAGATCCAGCCTGACCCGCTCGGCAAGCTGGGCGAGCTCCACGACCGCTTCCGGATCCTGGCTCTGCGGGGTGATAAAGACTCCGAACTGTAACTCGTGACCGTAGTTCGCCATGACGCCCCTCCGACGGCTCCTGGTCGACCGGCCAACTATACCCACACAGAGGTTGACATGTCAACCATTAGAGGGGTAGAATCAGCGCCATGAATACCGAGGTATCGTCGCGACCGCTGTCAGACATGGAGGTGTGGCGCCGCTACTGCCTCGTCCAGGCGCACCTGATGGGCTACCTGGCGCGCCAGCTCACCCGGGCCACCGGGCTGTCGGAGGCCGACTTCCAGGTTCTCGACGCGCTGCTCGATGCCCCCGGCCAGCGTGCCCGCGCGCGGGAGCTGCGCTGGACGCTGCAGTGGGAGAAGAGCCGGCTCTCGCACCAGCTCCGGCGCATGGTCGCCCGCGGGCTGATTGACCGGCAGGCCTGTGCCGAGGACGCGCGGGGCGCGAACGTCGTTCTCACCGACGCCGGGCGCGAGGCCGCCCGGCGTGCGCGGCAGGTACGGGAAGAGTCCCTGCGGGCGATCGTCTTCGACACCCTAGGGCCGGAGCACATGGTCCACCTGCACGAGGTGACGACCCTGCTCGCCGACCGGCTCGCCCGGGCCGCCCAGGAGGACCCGGACTGCCTGGCGGCTTACCGGGAAGCCTTCGAGGCAGACGAAGGAGCCTGACCGGAGTGCGCACCCGGCGCCACGACGTGACGCGGCCATGCGCTATCGTGAGGAGGCAGCGATGCACCAGCAACCGGCCGAACACACCGGCCCGGCGATGGATGAGCAGCGCTCACTACAGCCGACCGGGACAGGTACGACCGAGGGCGGCGAGACGACCACGCCCCCGGCCGCGCAGGACCTCGTGATGCTGATCACCGACGACGCGGGCGTCTGCACCGGCGACGCCTGCACCCTACCGGTAAAGGACGACTGAGCGATGCGGGTTGAGATCTGGTCCGATATCGTGTGTCCCTGGTGCTACATCGGCAAGCGCCGCTTCGAGCGGGCGCTCGCCGGCTTCCCCCACGCTGACGAGGTGGAGGTTGTCTGGCGCAGCTTCCAACTGAACCCCGACCACCCTAAGGGGGCACGCGTGCCGCTGGAAGAGTCGCTCGCTGCGAAGATGGGCGCCACGGTCGAGCAAGTCCGCGCCATGAACGCCCGGGTGAAGGCCATCGCCGCCGAAGAGGGGCTGGAGTACGACTTCGACCGCTACAAGGTCGTGAACACCTTCGACGCCCACCGCCTGACCCATCTGGCCAAGGCCTATAACCTCAGCGCCGAGCTCCACGAGCGCTTCCTCCGGGCGCAACTGGTCGAAGGCGAGGTGCTCGACGACCCGGACACCCTCGTCCGGCTGGCCGCCGAGGTCGGCGTCCCCGAGGACGAAGCACGCCGGGTGCTCGAGGACGACGACTTCGCGGCCGAGGTAGAAGCGGACAGCGCGGAGCTTCGTGCTCTGGGCGGGAACGGCGTGCCGTTCTTCGTGATCGACCGCCGCTTCGGCATCTCCGGCGCGCAGCCGACCGAAGTTTTCCAGCGGGCCCTCGCCATGGCCCACGACGCCGCAACTCAAGAGTCACCCTCTGGCCGATAAACGGGCCACAATGCGTCCAGCCCAGCATTCGGGGCTGGACGCTGCTGCCCAATCCCCCAGGGGCTGAGTTGTGCCCACCTGATCCATCCCAGATGCAACGAGACAATGAGTCGGCGGGGTAGTGAGAGGGTTCTGGCGCCGTGGCATGTGCCCGGGGAGTAGAGATGGCGTTTGACGAATTCCATGGATGTACGCGCTCGGCCCGTGCCCGGGGCTAAAGCCGCCGGGCTGACCACGAAAGCCGGCTGAAGCCGGCTGAGGACGCTGGGTCCGATCGGTGACCGAACCGGGCACGCCGGGGTGTGGGCAGCACAGCCCCTTCAGTGGGCTTACCCCTCTTCAGCCCGGCGGCTTTAGCCCCGGGCACGGGTCGAGCGGCGCGCACCGTAACACCATGGGGTACACCCAGGTTCGCCCCAGCCGGCTTTAGCCGGCTTCGCTTTGTCAGCCCGGCGGCTTGAGCCCCGGGCACGCGCCACGGCGTGAGATCCTTCACGCCACCCATCCGCAAGCACGCGCCACATCCCGCCGCATACCAAAGCGGCGGCTCGGGCCGCCGCACTCCAAATCGTTCTCCAGCCGGCTTCAGCCGGCTTCTGTTGTGAGCCCGGCGGCTTGAGCCCCGGGCACGTGCCTGGGC